>MAAB01029211.1_pt1 | contig 86442 bp, 72 predicted proteins | sample 1115991 | NCBI WGS metagenome assembly MAAB01 (sample SAMN04961124, study PRJNA320927) | seawater metagenome | isolation source: sample BD02T18 sea water enriched with oil for 18 days | place: USA:Gulf of Mexico | collected 2013-07-27
TATCTCAGGAAAGGGAGCCCAATTTAAAAATCACTTGGACTCATTAAGTTACGAGCAACAAAAGGAGCGAGTTACGAAAATACCATTCACTGCGAATATTGTCTTCGAAACTCGAAACTTCTTTATCTCAAGACTCTTTATCTAAGGAAAGGGACCACAATTTAAAATCACTTGGACTCATTAAGTTACGAGCAACAAAAGGAGCGAGTTACGAAAATACCATTCACTGCGAATATTGTCTTCGAAACTCGAAACTTCTTTATCTCAAGACTCTTTATCTCAGGAAAGAGACCCCAATTTAAAATCACTTGGACTCATTAAGTTACGAGTAAGTAAAGAAACGAGTTACGAAAATACCATTAACTGCGTATATTGTCTTCGAAACTCGAAACTCGAAACTCGAAACTCGAAACTTAAAGCTCGAAACGTAAAGCTAGAAACCTACTTCGTTAAATGATGCGAAGCTGCGGCAGAAAATACCACATCAGTTGAACTATTAAGCGCTGTTTCAGCTGAATCTTGAATAACACCAATAATGAAGCCAATAGCGACAACTTGCATAGCAATGTCATTATTAATACCAAATAAGCTACAGGCTAACGGTATTAACAATAATGAGCCACCAGCAACACCTGAAGCGCCACAAGCAGAAACTGATGCCACGACTGAAAGTAATATTGCGGTACCAAAGTCAATATCAATATTTAAGCTATTAGCCGCCGCTAGTGTTAACACCGTAATCGTAATTGCGGCACCCGCCATATTAATAGTTGCTCCCAAAGGAATAGAAACGGAATAGGTGTCTTCATGCAGATTTAGTTTTTTACATAGCGCCATGTTAACTGGAATATTAGCAGCAGAGCTACGAGTGAAAAATGCAGTGAGCCCTGATTCACGTAGGCAAGTAAAAACTAAAGAATAAGGATTTTTCTTCATAATTAAAAATACGATTAATGGATTAATTACAAGTGCGATAATTACCATGGCACTGAGTAAAACAAAAACGAGGCGACTATATTCAGCTAGTGCCGTAAATCCTGTTGTTGAAATGGTATTGGCGACTAAGCCAAAAATACCAATAGGTGCGAAGCGTATTACTATGCGAACAATGCTTGAAATAGCTTCACTGAAATCGTGCACTGTTGTTTTTGTATGCTCGTTAGCATGTTTAAGCGAAAAACCTAAGCCAAGCCCCCATGCTAATAACGCAATAAAATTACCATTAGCAATTGCGCTGATTGGGTTTTCTACCACTTTAAACGCTAAAGTTGAGAGTACTTCGCCTAAACCTTGAGGTGGGTTAGCACTAGCGCCTGCAATATCTAACGTTAAGGTTGTAGGAAATAAAAAGCTTAATACAACGGCTACAAAAGCAGCGCAAAGCGTGCCAATTAAATATAAGCCGACAATAGGTTTTAGTTCGGCATCACTATTTGTCTTTTGATTGGCAATACTTGAGGTGACTAATACTAAAACTAAAATTGGTGCTACAGCTTTAAGTGCACTAACAAATAAGCTACCTAGCATTGAAAATGACTTAGCTATGTCTGGAGCTATTACGGCAAGGATAGTTCCAAGTATAATTGCAATAATGATTTGTGACACTAAGCCCATAGACTTCAATTTATTTATAAGAGAACCATTTGGTTTTGATGTTTTGGAGGTCATGCTGCGCCTTATTATATGTTTATAAGCAGAGTTTTTATCATTGCAGTCTAACTTTGTCTATAGCTATTAGTATATATTTTACTTATAAAATTAATAAAAAAATGATGTATAATCCCGCCATTAAAATTTGAATAGACTCTATCAATAGTAGGAGCAATTATGCCAAGCGAACAAGCATTAAAGCAACGTAGTAATAACAGCTGTGAACTTTGTACATCGACAGAAAAACTTTCGGTATACCCTGTACCACCCACAAGTGACTTAAGTGCGCAGCAATGTGTTTATATTTGCCCTACATGTCAAAGTCAAATTGACGATGAGATTGAATTAGATGTAAATCACTGGCGTTGCTTGAATGACAGTATGTGGAATCAAGAGCCGGCTGTACAAGTAATGTCTTACCGTATGCTGTGCAAATTATCAGCGGAAAGTTGGGCGCAAGATGCACTAGAAATGATTTATATGGAGGATGAGGTGAGAACTTGGGCTGAGCAAGGAATTGCAGCAGAACAGCGTGAAGGCCCAACACGTGATAGTAACGGCGCCGAGTTACATGATGGAGATGATGTAACGTTAATCAAAGATTTAAAAGTAAAAGGCGCTAACTTTACTGCAAAGCAGGGGACTTTAGTACGTGGTATTAGCTTAACGGATAATCCCGAGCATATTGAAGGTAAAGTAAATGGTACACGAATTGTTTTAGTCGCAGCTTACTTGAAGAAGGCGTAAAAACTTACGCGTTAAAAGTATCAAATGGTAAAGACAAGTCGTAGAAAGAGGGGATTTCGCAATCCGCAATTTTTCTTACTGGCAACTTACATCCAACGTCTTACTTTTTGGCAATATATTTGGTAATCATTAGGAAAAATTTTATTCAGCATTTTTTCTTCTGGAATAATTTGAAACCGGGTTATATACCAGATAAACAATGGAATAATAATGAAACAACTGTAGTTTTGTAAGTAAACTCCCAATGCTATTAAAATAATTGCTAAGGAAATGTACATAGGGTTTCGAGAATAAGCAAAAACGCCAGTATCTACTACTGTACTGGTTTTTTCTGGTGTATGTGGATGAAAGGTGGTTTGGTGTTTATGAAAACCATAAAGTGCAAAAATGCCAATTGAACTAGCCACTAGAATTAATAAGATAACAATTGGCAGGCTTGATTGTAACTCAAAGTGGTATTGGGGGAAACCTATGGCTAGGCTAACCATCAAGCCAGAAGAAATGATAAATTGCACTGGTGGAATAACTTTTAGTTCTAAGTTCATATTATTCCACCTTAGCTATTTTATTTATTACCATTCCTATTAATAAAGTGCCCAATGATTGCGATTGAATAAAACGCTGTCATTGGTTACTTTAACCAGCAAGGAGGAATGTTTGTGCCGATTGCTATAACACTTATTACAGGTTTGCTTTTCTATATTCTTCACAAGCATCTTTATCTTCACATTCACCGTAAAGATATAAACTGTGATTTGTTAATGTGATATTGTGAGACTCTGCAATATCGTTTTGTCGTTGCTCTATTACATCATCTTCAAATTCCACTACTTTACCGCATTTTAAACAAACTAAGTGGTCATGATGTTTTTTATGTGACAATTCGAATACAGACTTACCACCTTCGAAATGGTGACGGGTAACAATGCCTGCATCATCGAATTGGTTAAGAACGCGATATACGGTTGCTAAGCCAATTTCCTCATGCTGCTCAAGTAAAATTTTGTAAACATCTTCAGCACTAATATGTTGATTCTTTGGATGTTGTAGGATTGTTAGAATTTTAATACGAGGCAGGGTGATTTTTAATCCGGCTCTTTTCAGTTCTTCATTTTGATCTGCCATGGAATTAATGTCTCTAAAAGGTGATAAAAAGAAAAGTATAGGGTGTTATCAAGCTTGGTGAAAGTGTTAGTTTGGTTAATTGTTGTTTTTTTTGTTTTAAAAACTACAAAAGCTCATAAAATGAGCTTTTGTGACTAATTTCAAGGCCAATTAACCTTGATTAATTTGTGGTTTAAGTAGTGTTTAAGCGAGGTCGGCTAAACACATTTCATCATTGAGTTGATTTACCCACTTGCTAACACGTTCATCTGTTAATTCAGGTTGTCTGTCTTCATCAATACATAAACCGATAAAAGTATTTTCATCAATTAATGCTTTTGATGCTTCAAACTCATAACCTGTCGTTGGCCAACTACCAACAACAATTGCACCTTTACTTTCAACAATGTCACGTAGAGGCTCCATTGCATCACAAAAGTACTCAGCGTAATCTTCTTGATCGCCTAAACCAAAAATAGCCACGAGTTTGTCAGTAAAGTCGATTTCTTCGAGATCAGGTAAAAAGTCATCCCAGTCACATTGATTTTCACCATAATACCAGGTTGGAATGCCCAGAATGAGTAAATCAAATTCAGCGATTTCTTCTTTTGTGCTTTTGGCGATGTCTTTAACATCGATCATCTTTTTGCCTAGTTTTTTCTGGATCATCTTACTTATAGCTTCAGTATTACCAGTATCACTACCAAAAAATAAACCTACGATTGCCATGGAAACTTACCTTATTACTTCAATTTGTATTAATTTAATTGTTTTCTTTCGCTAGTGATTCAACTAATAGCGCTTCTATTAATTCACTACGATTAACATTTTTAGTTTTTGCTAATTCTTCTAATTGCTCAAATAAACTGTGATGAATTTTAAATTCAACTCGCTTCAAGCCTTTATTTTTATCTCGTTTCACCTGATTACGTTTATTTATTCTTATTTGAATATTGCGAGGGTGCGGACTAGTTTTTGGTCGTCCGGGACGCTTTTCATCATTAAATAAATCAATGGTGGTTAAGTCTGTTATCTCTTTTGCCACTAGCCAACTCCCTGACTTTCCCAGACGAATTGAATAATGCCTTTGGCTATAAAACCAGCACAGCCTAAAAAGAGTACAAAATAAACCACTAATCTACCCATTTTTGGTACGTCATTTTTGTTCATCACATCGTGGATGGATAAACCAATAAAACCAAAAATGAAAAGAAAAAATAAATTAAGACCGATAGTCTCTATCAGCTCTAAATGTTCAGCTAGCATTTGAGTTAGTGTATAAGCCTAAAAATTGGCGGCACTATAGCATAGAGTTAACATAAACTCATTTGTTTTAACGAGTATTGTACCCAAAAATTCTAGCTCATTTATCGAGTAAAATTGTTGATCTTTATCAAAATGCTTCCATAAAGAAGTTATTTGGCTAAAAAACCTAATGTTATCTTATTAAACGCAATCGTTTTTTCTGCATGCAACCAATGTCCAGCCCCTTGAATTATTTTAGCTTTAGCATTAGGGAAAAGAGCTGTTATGGTGTTTTGGTGTTTTGGTAAAATGTAATCTGAATTGCCCCCTTTTATAAATAGTGTGTCGCCTATAAACGGTTGGTTATTCTGATTTTCATTACATTGCATTATTTGTGGATAACCTTGTTCAATATTATTTAGGTTACATTTAAACGTAAATTGACCCTGCTCATTCATTACAATGTTACGTAGTAAAAATTGTCTTACATCAACATTTTCTACATATTCCGCTAACTGATTATCAGCATCTTTACGCTTTTGAACTTTAGTTAAGTCTATGGCTTGTAAGCCTTCTATTATTGTTAAATGGTGTGCGGGGTATTCAACAGGGGCAATGTCGGCAACAATTAATTTGTTCACTTGTTTTGGATTAGAGAGCGCAATTTGCATAGCAATTTTTCCTCCCATAGAGTGACCTAAGATATGGCAGGATTCAATTGATAAATTATTCAATAAAGTAATTACATCTTGCGCTAAGTCTTTATAATTCATACCTTCTTGATGAAATGAATTACCGTGGTTTCTCACATCAATACTGGTAACACGATAATGTGTGCTTAAACTTTTAGCGACCATGTTTAAGTTTTCTAAACTGCCAAATAAGCCGTGAATTAATACAATATGCTCGCCTTGACCAAGCTGTTGGTAATTTAGTTGCGCAGAGTTTGTTGGTATTGGTTGCTTTATATTTATCATTTGCTCTAATTTTTCATTTAACTTGTAACAATTTTACCATGAAATAAGTATAATCTCGCGGCAATTAAAAAATTATAGAAGTTAGTGATAAATGAAAAATATTGAAATAGACGATGAACTATATCTTCACATTGTTGCCAATACGCAGTCTATTGGTGAGAATGCTTCAAGTATTTTGCGTCGTTTGCTTAAACTAGATGGGATAACCCATCAGACAGTTTCGTTAGATCAAAGCGCAGAAAAAGAATCTATAGAAGAACCATTGTCAGAAAAACGAGTTGATGATGAAATAGTTCTTAGCGAAACAGAAGAAATTGAAGAAGATGAAAATAGTTCCGACAGTGTTTTCAACTTTATTAATAAAGAAGAGCTTGCCATGCAGCGAGGTGCTGTTGGACGATTTTTACTCATTCTTGCCGCTTTATACCGTGCTCATCCGAAGCAGTTTAAAGTGGTTACAGAAATTTGTGGTCGAGATCGATTATATTTTGCCCGCACCGAAGCCGAATTGGCTGCTAGTGGCAGTAGTACAAAACCAAAACAAATACCAGAGAGCCCGTTTTGGGTCTTAACCAATTCAAATACTACCCGTAAAAAAATGATGCTAACCAAAGCGGCAACATCTCTAGGTTATGATCACATCGATGTAGAAAAAATTAGAGAGCTACTTTAAACAGCTTTTGGTCTGAAATTCTAAGCGATTAGTGCAAAGAAGAAATAAAAAGGAATAATATGTCAGTTCATCCGCATGCAGGTAAGGCAGCTCGCCCAGAAGATAGAATTAATATTGGTCAGTTAGTTAGCGACTATTTTTTACAAACACCTGATGTGGCTATTACCGCGCAACAGGTAAGTTTTGGTACTTCAGGCCACCGTGGCACGTCAGCCAAAATCAGTTTTAATGAACATCATATTATTGCCATATGCCAAGCAGTCGCTGAATATCGAAATGAAAAAAGAATTATCGGGCCTCTTTTTTTAGGTAAAGATACCCACGCCTTGTCAGAACCTGCTTTTGCCAGTGCTATTTCTGTGCTTATTGCTAATGGTGTTAATGTTGTCATTCAAAACGACTCTTTATCTGGAGGTGGTTTCACACCAACACCGGTAATTTCTCGTTTGATTATTAGTCATAATGTCTTACATGGTGAAACTTCTTTTGCTGATGGTCTGATAATCACGCCTTCACACAATCCGCCGACTGATGGTGGTATTAAATACAATCCACCTCACGGTGGACCTGCCGAGGGAGAGATTACTCAACAAATCGAACGAAGAGCAAACGAACTTATTAAAGCGGGTTTAGTGGCTGTGAAACGAATTCCTTATGCCCAAGCTCTACAATCCTCATTACTTAGTGAACAGGACTTTATTGAACATTATGTCAGTCAGCTTGAACAAGTGATTGATATGCAAGCTATAGCAAAAGCAGGAGTCACTATAGGTGTTGATCCCCTCGGTGGTTCAGGTATTGCTTATTGGCCAGTGATTGCAGAAAAATATGGTGTTAATATAAAAATAGTCAATCCTGTCGTTGATGCAAGTTTTGCTTTTATGCCGCTAGATAAAGACGGTAAAATCCGTATGGATTGTTCATCTCCGTATGCAATGGCTGGTCTTATTGCTATGAAGGATGATTTTGACATTAGTGTTGGTAATGATCCTGATTTTGACCGACACGGTATCGTCACTAAATCTGGTGGATTAATGAATCCAAATCATTACTTAGCGGTAGCGATTAATTATTTAATGACTAATAGAAATTGGCCTGAAAGTTGTAAAATAGGTAAAACCTTAGTTTCAAGCTCGTTAATTGATCGCGTGGCGAAAAAAATAGCTCGTCCTTTATCAGAAGTACCTGTTGGTTTTAAGTGGTTTGTTGATGGTCTGCATGACTCTAGCTACGCCTTTGGTGGTGAAGAAAGTGCTGGTGCGGCATTTATTGCACGTGACGGTAGTACTTGGACTACCGATAAAGACGGTTTTATTATGGCATTATTAGCCGCAGAAATTTTAGCGGTAACTGGCAAAGATCCTCATCAACATTATCTTGAGTTAGTAAAAGAGTTAGGTGAACCTTGTTATGGTCGAGTTGAAGCTATTGCATCATTTGAACAGAAAAAAGTGCTAACGGCATTATCGAGCAGTGATGTAACTGCTGATGTATTAGCTGGTGAGAAAATAGATAAAATTCTTTCTCATGCACCGGGAAACAATGCTGCTATTGGCGGTATAAAAGTCGTTACTGCTAACGGCTGGTTTGCTGCCCGTCCATCGGGAACTGAAGAAATTTACAAAATATATGCTGAAAGTTTTATCGATGAACAGCATTTGCACATGATTATTAATGAAGCACAAGATATTGTCAGTGCCGCATTTAAAGCTGCAGGCTTGTAGAAAGTAAATAACGAGCTATAAGCAGCGAGTTACGAATAGCAAGTCTTTCATCTATGAAACACTTGCTACTATTTTAAAGTTTAAGGATTAACGATGTCATATTCACAAGAGCAATTAACAGCAGAGCAATTAAAAGAACAATTATTGGCAAATGGTGATTTTTTACATTTAACCCGTAGCCATGAATCTTCAATGTCTGCATTTTGTTTTGAGGTGGTTTGCTCTAGTAGTTTGGCAAAAACGAAGGTGTCAGTGCTTGATACGGGGATTATTATTTTTGAACCCCTTAGTCATAGTTCAAGCAAAGATATTGTCTTATCGAGTGCAGTTCACGGAAATGAAACTGCGCCTATTGAAATATGTAGTGAATTGATTAAGCTGATAGTCTTAGGTGAATTGCACCTAGAACATAGAACGTTATTTTTATTTGGTAACCCCGCTTCTATCAATATTAGCCAACGTTTTGTGGAAGAAAATTTAAATCGTTTATTTTCTGGTGGGCATTCACAAGATCAAGGCCAAGGAGAAGGGCTAATAAACAAAGAGCGCCATCGTGCTTTATTGTTAGAAAATACCGTTGCTGATTTTTTTAAGCTAGGTGGGTCAGAACAGAATATTCGCGAACGCTTTCATTATGATTTACATACGGCAATTCGCGGCTCTAAAAATGATAAATTTTCCGTTTATCCTTATCGACATAATAAGCCTTGGGTGAAAGAGCAATTACAATTTATGCTTGCCTGTGGTGTTAATACTATTTTGTTTTCTAATTCACCAACCACAACATTTAGCTATTTCTCCTCAAATGAATTTGGTGCCCATGCCTTTACTGTAGAGCTAGGTAAAGTAAAGCCTTTTGGTGAAAATGACATGGCAAATTTCGCTAACGTAAAGGCAAGCTTAACTTCTTTAATTTCAGGACAACCTTTAGCATTAATAGAATATAAGAAAGAGAATTTCAGCTTCTTTGAAATTGATCAAATAATTGACAGGAAAAATGAAAATTTTAAGCTGCATTTTGCTGATGATGTCGAAAACTTTACTGATTTTCCTATTGGCACAGTGATCGCAACTGATGGTGATCATGAGATTAAAACTCAAAAGCAGGGCGAAGCTATTATTTTCCCTAATGCTGATGTAGCTATTGGTCAGCGCGCATTGTTGACAGTAATACCCGTTGAAATTAGTGCAGAATAAACTGTGATTGTTTAAGTGAAGCAAATTAGGTTATTGCTTCACTTCTTTAAACGATAGCATTTTATGTTGTTAATAATTTTCAAACCTTCTATTAATACCCTAATCGAGCATTAACAGCATTAGGTATAATCTTCGATTTACGATACTTCTTTATATTTATCGATGCTACTTTTATTGATGTATTCATATCACTTGGAGCTGATATATGGGGTAATACAGTTATATTGGGGTTGCTCCAAATAGGATCTCCTTTTGCTAATGGCTCATGCTCAAATACATCGAGAACCGCATGGGATATATGTCTAGTATCCAATAATTGCACAATTGCTTTAGTGTCTATAACAGCACCACGAGAAAAATTGATCACTCTTGCACCAATAGGAAGTAAACTTAACAAGGATATGTCTAGAAGGTGATAAGTTTGAGATGTCAGTGGTAACAAACTGATTAAAATGTCGCTATTGCTAACTATAGATTGTAAACCGTTAAGACCAGTATAACTTTTTACTCCATCAAGCTGTTTAGGTGTTCTGCTCCAACAACTAAGTTGGTATTCAAATTGTTGCAAACTTTTTAAAGACGTTAGCCCTAAGTTTCCTGCGCCCAAAACGCCGATTCTTAGTTCTTTAGCTGATATATAAGGTAATTCTTTCCACTGTTTGTTTTTTTGTTGTTGAGCATATTCAGGCATGTTTCTGTGTAAATACAATGTCCATGCAACAACAGCCTCAGCCATTGTTTTTGCCAGTTGAGGGTCAACCAATCTAACGATTTTTACTTGTTTAGTTAGCGTTGCATTAATTAAATGTTCTACGCCCGCCCATAAGCTTTGTATCCAAATTACGTTAGAAAATTTAGCAATAACTGTCGGATCTGGATTTGCCACAATGGCAATGTCTACATTCTCAATTTCACCTTCACTGATTTGTTCAGGCAGCAGAATAGTCTCATCACTCAAGTGTTCTCTTAAGCAAGATAGCCATTTTGATTGAGTTTTGTCGTCTAACTGGCTTATAAAAACAATTGTGTTCATGTGCTAAAAATCTCAGTCATATCAGAAAAACTTTTGAATTCGATTGGGTGATCAAATGGGTCAAGAAAAAACATAGTGTGTTGCTCTCCAGGAAGGCCTTCAAAGCGAAGTGTAGCCTCTATAATAAATTAGATGATGACTTCATGTTGTTATAATCGCACAAATAATAGCATTTAAGATTGTTTATCTATGTTCATTGTATAAGTTTTAATTTATCCAAGCGTTGCTCTTTTATTGTTTTAGTTAAAAGTTGAAACACTATGTGAAAAGATGGATTCTTTTGTTAGTCTTTATAAAAATAATAACCTGGAATTATCACTATGATGAAGTATGTCCCTTTAGGCAGTAGTTCTTTAAATGTTTCTCGAGTTTGTTTAGGCAGTATGACTTGGGGAGTACAAAACAATCAGCATGATGCAAATGCTCAAATTGACTATGCTTTAGCGCAAGGAATTAATTTTATAGATACTGCTGAAATGTACGCTATTCCACCATCTGAGCAAACCTATGGTAAAACAGAATCAATAATAGGCAATTGGTTAGCGGCTAATCCTTCTAAACGAAAAGATATTGTACTTGCATCAAAAATAGCAGGGCCTGGTTTTTCATACATACGTGAAGGTAGTTATATTTCAGGAAAAACTGTAATTGAGGCGGTTGATGCCTCTTTAATGCGCTTGCAAACAGATTATATTGATCTATACCAATTACATTGGCCTAATCGTACGTCGCCACATTTTGGTAATCATTGGCCAAATAGTGAAGGGTTTCTACAAGAAGATAGTGCCCAAGAAACGGAGCAAATGCTAGATATATTACAAGGGTTAGCTGACTGCGTGAAAGCAGGGAAAGTTCGATATTGCGGGCTTTCAGATGATACTACTTGGGGAATTAATCAATATTTACGTTTAAGTGATAAATATGATTTACCTCGAATGGTTTCTATTCAAAATGAATTTAGTTTACTACAAACAAAAGATTGGCCTTACTTAATTGAAAACTGTACACGTGAAAATATCGCTTATTTGCCTTGGTCTCCTTTAGCAACAGGGATACTGACAGGTAAATATCTTAATGGTGCTCGTCCTGAGGGAAGTCGATGGACTTTTATGCAAAGAAAAGGGCTATTTAGAGACACAAAAAATACCAATTCGGCAGCGCAAGCTTATGTTAATTTAGCAAAGCAATTTGATATAACACCTGCTCAATTGGCACTTGCTTGGTGTGATCAAGTTAAAGGTGTTACCGCTACTATCATTGGTGCAACAACAATGAAACAGTTACAAGAAAACATAACAGCTTTTAAATCAGAATTGCCAAAACAATTAATAATTGAAATTAACGATATATTAAAGCAGTACCCAGTTCCTTTTTAAAAAGGAACGGTAACCAATCGTTTTACTAATGATAGGAATTTGTATGATAGATTTTAGATCTGATACCGTCACCCGCCCATGTCAAAATATGCGACAAGCAATGAGTGAAGCAATTGTCGGTGATGATGTTTATGGTGATGACTTAACTGTTAATGAATTTGAACACTGGGTAGCGATGAATCATGGTTTTGAACAGGCTTTATTTTGTAGTTCAGGTACGCAAGCTAACTTGTTGGCTTTAATGTCACATTGTGAACGTGGTGACGAATACCTTTGTGGTCAACAAGCACATAATTATAAATTTGAAGGGGGAGGGGCGGCTGTTTTAGCTTCTATACAACCACAACCTGTTGAAAATGAGAAAGATGGTACGTTATGCCTAATGAAACTTAAGCATTATATAAAACCAATAGATCCTCATTATGCTAGAACTAAGCTATTGAGTTTAGAAAATACCATTAATGGTAAAGTACTTCCTTTAAGTTATTTAGCTCAAGCAAGCGCATTTGCCAATGAGCACCAACTGAGTTTACATCTCGATGGTGCTAGAGTTTATAACGCTGCTGTTGCGCTTGATGTTAACATCAAAGAAATATCACAACACTTTGATTCAATGACAATATGTTTATCTAAAGGATTAGGAGCTCCCATAGGCTCATTAGTATTAGGTTCGACTTCTTTTATCGAAAAAGCTCGAAGATGGCGAAAAGTGCTTGGTGGTGGTATGAGACAAGTTGGAATATTAGCGGCAGCAGGTAAAATTGCACTAACAGACAATGTAATTAAATTAAAGGAAGATCACAATAATGCAGTTTATTTAGCCAAAGCGCTTAGTCATATTGAAGGGATTTCTGTTGACCTATCACAAGTACAAACAAATATGGTATTTGTCAAAATAGTAAATCATATCAATATTCAAGAAGTAGCTTTAGCATTAAAAGAAAAGGATATTTTGATCACTCCAAGTCATAATATGCGCCTAGTGACTCACCTTGATATTAGTCTCAAAGATATTAATATCTTTGTAGAAACGTTTAAGGTGTTAATTTCAAAAAGCATTCATAGCAATTAAGCTTCGAGTTAGATGTCGATAAATGCTTTGTTCATAGCAGCTCACGTAATTGATTTTTTGAGTAAATAACGGCGATTTTCCCACACTGTAAACATATTTGCTCACTTACTGCAAAAATATCCTAATATCATTGTGCGATAATCTTGTTTATCAGTTTACGTAAAGGTAAAGTTTTGCGCGAATGTTATGCATTTTTGGCTATACTTCTAAAGTAAAAATAAAATGCACCAGCCACTGGTTGGCTAGCGACAAGCAAGTACAACAGATAAAGCGCAATAAATAAGTGCTAAATAACAAGTAATATGCATCCATTTGTGTTGTTTTTTTCGTTATACCACGAGTAAAATTAGCACAATACAATAAGAGAATGTTATGAGTAGTGAACTTTATAATGATGGACCGGTAGTACACAAACCTACCTTTATTGACGGTACCAGCGTTGAAATTCCTGAGCTAAAAATTTTAAAGCAAGACGGCAGTGTTTATGAGGGCAGTGACATGCCAGACATGGATCAAGCACTTGCTGTTAAGGTATATAAAACGTTTGTTTTTCATCGCGTACTAGATGAGCGTATGGTGGCATCTCAACGTCAAGGTCGCTTAAGTTTTTATATGGCGGCACTAGGCGAAGAGGCCGCAAGTGTTGGTGGTGCAGCAGGTTTGAAACCACAAGATATGATTATGAGCCAATACCGGGAACAAGGCGCTTTAATGTTTCGTGGTTTCAGTCTTGAAAACTTTATGAACCAAATGTTCTCTAATGAGAAAGACCTAGGTAAAGGTCGTCAAATGCCTATTCATTATGGTTCAAACGAGTTGAATTATATGACAGTTTCCTCTCCTTTAGGCACGCAAATTCCACAGGCTACTGGTTATGCATATGGCCAAAAATTACAAGGTTTAGACGAAGTGACCTTGTGTTATTTTGGTGAAGGAGCCGCATCAGAAGGTGATTTTCATGCTGGTTTGAATATGGCCGCTGTGCAAAAAGCCCCGGTGATCTTTTTCTGTCGTAATAATGGTTACGCAATTTCAACACCCTCTGATGAGCAATTTAAGGGTAATGGTATTGCTTCTCGCGGTGTGGGTTACGGTATTAAAACATTACGTGTTGATGGTAATGATATTTTAGCCGTTATTAAAGCAACGCAGACAGCACGTGCTTATGCGTTAAAAGAAAATGAACCCGTGCTAATTGAAGCAATGTCCTATCGATTAGGAGCTCATTCAACATCTGATGATCCCTCTGGCTATCGTACGCGAGAAGAAGAAGAAAAGTGGCAAGCTAACGACCCTATTTTACGCATGAAAAACTGGATGTTGGCCCAAAAGTGGTGGGATGAAGAGCAAGAGAAATCTTTATTTGAAGAGTTAAGAGAGAAAATATTAGCGGCAGTTAAGGTTTCTGAAAAAATCAATAAACCTCATATCGATACGTTAATCACTGATGTTTACGATGTTCCTTCAACACAATTAAAAGCGCAATTAGATCAAGTTAAAGCGCACGTAAATAAATATCCAGAAGCCTATCCATTTACTGCGGGGAAATTTTAGTTATGGCACAAATGAATATGTTACACGCCATTAATAATGCACTTGATATCGCTATGGGCGAAGATGATAGCACCTTATGTTTTGGTGAGGATGTAGGCCATTTTGGCGGTGTTTTTCGTGCAACATCAGGCTTACAAGATAAATATGGCAAGATTCGTTGCTTTAATACTCCGTTAGTTGAACAAGGTATTATCGGTTTTGCCAATGGTTTAGCGGCACAAGGTTCACGTCCTATTGCCGAAATTCAATTTGCAGATTATATTTTTCCTGCTTTTGATCAAATAGTGAATGAAGCTGCTAAATTTCGTTACCGTAGTGGAAATGAATTTGATGTTGGTAAATTAACTATTCGCTCACCATATGGTGGAGGTATTGCGGGAGGTTTATATCACAGCCAATCACCTGAAGCATATTTTGCCCACACTCCAGGTTTGAAAGTAGTTATTCCTCGTAATCCATATCAAGCAAAAGGTTTGTTGTTAGCATCGATTCGTGATGATAATCCGGTGATATTTTTTGAGCCTAAGCGATTATATCGTGCATCTATAGGTGAAGTACCTGAAGAGGATTATCAATTGCCAATAGGCAAAGCCGAAGTTGTGCAAACAGGCAGTGATATAACTTTGCTTGCTTGGGGCGCACAAATGGAAATTCTACAAAAAGCAGCTGATTTAGCCGCTAATGAAGGAATTTCTTGTGAGATGATTGATTTACGAAGCATATTGCCATGGGATATTGAAACTATTGCTAACTCGGTGATCAAAACGGGTCGTTTATTAGTGAGTCAAGAAGCACCATTAACGGCAGGTTTTGCTAGTGAGATAGCGGCAACTATACAACAAGAATGTTTCTTGCATTTAGAATCACCTGTAGAGCGAGTATGTGGTTTAGATACCCCATACCCATTAGCACTTGAAAAAGAATATGTTGCCGATCATTTAAAAATTTATGAAGCCATTAAACGCAGCATTAATTATTAATTAACGAGTAACTTACTAATAACTTTCTAATAGCTTATTTATAAGAAACGTAGGGAAAAAACATGAGTATTGATTTTATTTTACCTGATATTGGCGAAGGTATTGTTGAGTGTGAGCTTGTTGAGTGGCTTGTTAAAGAGGGTGATATAGTAGTCGAAGATCAACCCATTGCTGATGTGATGACAGATAAAGCGTTAGTGCAAATTCCAGCAATGCATTCTGGTGTGATAGAAAAACTCTTTTACAAGCAAGGTGATATTGCCAAAGTGCATGCACCGCTATTCTCCATGAAAATTGATGGGCAAATGATTGCTGATGGTGATCAATTAGAAGAAAAAGAAGTTTCAAGTGATACTCCTGTTGAGGGGACCCCCACCACTGTAAAAACTGAAGTTAAACAAGTGCAAAGCAATGAAAATAGTGTTGAACCAGCTCACAGTGCGGCTAAAGGCAAAGCGGTTGCTAGCCCTGCTGTGCGTCGAGTTGCACGTGAGTTGGACATCAATATTAGCGAAGTTGCGGGCTCTGGAAAAAAAGGCCGAGTATATAAAGATGATGTGGTTGCCTTTGAACAAAGTGGTAACAGTGTCGCTACTTCTGCTTATAGTTCGACAACGCATGTAGAGCCGAGCTATGTTGAAAAAATTAAGGGCATCAAAGCTATAATGGCAAAAGCGATGGTGGATTCTGTTAGTACTATTCCTCATTTTACTTACTGTGAAGAAATTGACATGACAGAGCTAATTAGTTTACGTAAAGAACTTAAAGAAGTTTATGCCAAACAAGATATAAAGCTCACCATGATGCCATTTTTTATGAAAGCTATCTCGCTAGCATTAAAAGAGTTTCCCGTAATTAATAGCCAAGTGAATGATGAATGTACTGAGTTGACCTATTTTAATGATCACAACATTGGTATGGCGGTAGATTCAAAAGTTGGCTTATTGGTGCCAAACGTTAAGCAAGTACAAACTAAGTCTATTTTAGACTTAGCTGCTGATATTACGCGTTTAACTAATGATGCCCGCAGTGGTCGAGTACAAAGTAGCGACTTAAAAGGAGGCACTATAACTATTTCTAATATTGGCGCTATTGGTGGCACGGTAGCAACACCTATTATTAATAAACCTGAGTCGGCTATTGTTGCTTTAGGTAAATTACAAACACTGCCAAGATTTAATAATAAAGGTGAAGTTGAAGCGCGAAGTATTATGCAAGTAAGTTGGTCTGGTGATCATCGTGTCATTGATGGTGGTAGCATTGCACGTTTTTGTAATTTGTGGAAATCATTCCTAGAAAAACCAAGTAATATGATAGTTCATATGAGTTAGAATTTTAGTTGCGAGTTTTAGTAACGGAGACACCCTATTTAGTGTGTCTCCGTTACTCGCGAATTTCTTACTCGTAACTTATTTTTAGTGGCAGGTATCGAATTTCGAAACCCACGGCTTGTCGTATTGCAAGATAAACGTCTTATTATTATCTCTTTTAAATTGTTCTTTTTATCCCTAAAAAATGTAATATAAGTTTGAAAGTTAAGTTTAATAAGCAGGCTAGATTTTTGTGACAGAAAACCTATTTGAAAAGAATAAAGAAAAAAAACTTCAACACTTCTATATTGCTGAAGAGCAATCCATTTACCTGCTAAACCATAAAGATGCGACTAAGTTAAAAGAATGGGTAGAGCTTTGTCAGCAACAATTAAGGCAGCTTGGTTATGAAAATATTGCACTTTTAGGTAAGGGCGCATACGGCTTTGTGTTCTCAGCAATAAATATTGCCAAAGAAGATGTCGTGTTTAAGTTTTCACGATCGAATTTACCACAACATGTGCAAGATCGGCTTAGCGAAGAAGCTGATATTCAAAGCCAGTTAAATCACGCTCAAATTCCTAAAGTGATCGATTATCAAAAAATAAAGCGACAATCTATTTTACAAATGAACCGAGCACCGGGGATTGATTTAGAGCAGCTATCCCACGAAAAAGGACCTTTAGCGCCAGAGTTAGTGGTTAGTATTGCTATTCAACTGGCACAAATTCTTATTTACCTCCGAAATTCAAATTTGCATTCTCAATGCAAACCCTATGTTCATGGCGATATAAAACCGTCTAATGTTGTCTTTGATGAAAAAACGGGTTTAGTGCAACTTATCGATTGGGGGTCTTCGGTTATTGCTCAACTTGATGTTGACGGTCAAAGTACTAGCAATAACGTTATGGATTTAATGAGTAGTGATCTGCAGCACAGTAATGCCAGATTGGGAGATGTTTATTTTATCGGCCCAGAACAAATTAGTGGCGGTTTGTCTTCCCCACGTTTTGATGAGCAAGGTTTAGCCGCTACTTTATATGCCATAGCCTCAGGGCAATCGTGTCGATATGGTACTAAGATCATTGAGCCTAATTCGTTAGGTTTACCCAAAATGCTAGCGAATGTATTAACCGCGATGCTTAGTGATGATAAGAAAGAACGGTGTATCGCAGGAGATTATTTTTTTAATAATTTATCTTATTTAAAGCAAATTGTATTATCAGACAAATCAACGGTTATTAAAACTGATCCTCTTATCCCTGTCTGGGTAAAGCCTAAAGCATCTGAAAAAGAAGGTGAAATAGATACCGTTGTTTATGGTTCGCGTAAATCATTTCTCAGAGAGGAATCTAACGGTGACCATCTAAATGACATAGATGATGTTCAACTGGAAAAATATTACAAAAATTACTTAATGGGCATGGGAGATAACGAAAAAGCCTTTGTTGCTGCGTTAGGTCGTTTAGGTAACTTTCCTGTCGTTGGTGGTTTAGCTATTCGTTGGGCTAAAGAGGGCGTCTATATTGATTCGAATTTAACGTTATTTGATCCCTCTTTAAAAACCTCCTTTGAAAGTGCTGTTAATAATATGATTCATTTAGCGCAGGGAATCTTTCGCATTGGTATGTTTAAAAGTTGTCTGTTTAATGCCCGTAACACTTTGCATGTTGAACGAGACAAGCAAAGTAACCCTTTTGAGGCACAACCAGAACAAAAAATATCGTTTGAAGTGAGTGATATTGCTGACATTGATGATATTACGCGATTACATTCATACTTTGAAGATGGTAAAGATCCCGATGAATATTTATATTTGCCTGAAAAAATGATGGCAGTATTGGCTCGCATTAATTCAATTCATCATACCGGTTGTATCATCTTTGAAGTTTTACCAACGCACTTAAAAATACATAGTTATTTGATGCTACTTAATCATGATAAAGAAGATGAATTTAGCCAATGCTTAGCAGAAATCATGGCATTACTACCTACTATTAACGGTATTGGCATTTCAGGCTTTATGAAACTACCTTATAAAGATACCCGTTTTTTTGAGCATATCAGTAGCTTACCGGAGCGTTTTTATCCCAGAAATCCTAAATTAATTGTTGAGCCATAAAAAAGCCAGCTTTATATTAGCTGGCTTGGGTATGTACTACTCACTGTTTTCTAATGGATAAAGTACTAAAAATTATAAGTGGCTCTTAAATAATATTCACGGCCAGCAAGTGAAAATGGAAAACTTGTCCAACCATATTTAAAACCAAACTCTGTAAATGGAAAGCCATTTTCTCCCCAAGCATCAGGATATTCATCGGTTAGGTTTAAAATACCACCACTGATGTCCAGTTGATCAGTAACATGCCATTGTGCCGTTACATCAAACAAGCTTTTTGCGCTCCAAGTGTTAGCTGGTGTGCCATAAGATGCAGTAGATACTTCACCGTAATAAGTCATGCGACCCGTCACTGTCAAGCTATCTAAATCCATCATAGCAGATAGTGATAATCTATCTTGCGGTTGGCCTTTTTCTATTAACAATGTCTGAGCGGCATCATAAATAACCTCATTAGGTACTATTGATGATGAAGTATTAACATTAGCCACCTCTGTATTGTTATGATGATAAGAGAGTTCATAAACAATATTGGCGAAGTCTTCTATCTCTTGATTATATTGGTTTACCCAATCAAGACCAAAAGTTTCTGTATCAATGGCATTGGTAAATATAGAGACATTTTTAACACCATCTAATGGTTCATCTGTACCTGAGTGACGGTCAAAAAATGCGTCAATTTCAGTATTAATGCCACGAGATATATTGCCAGAATAGGCAATGCGGTCATCAATATTAATTTGGTAAACATCAAGCGTACTTGAATAATTTCCATTGTTGTATACTAGACCTACAGAAATGTTGGTTGATTTTTCTTCTTTAAGGCTATTGAATTCAAGCTCTTGTGCAAGTGACTCATTTGGACGTAAAGTCACTAAATCAGCTAATTCACCATTGTCTAGTGATATAGAACGTTGGGTAAAGTTAGCTTGTTGCATACCTGGAGCTCTATAACCCGTAGAAGCTGATCCTCGAATAGACAGGTTGTCAGTAATTGTTAAATGCGTTGATAATTTACCAATAACCGTGCTACCAAAATCGTCATAGTCTTCATAGCGAACAGCTGCGGCAAGTAACCAGTCTTCAGTTAAAAATGTTTCTGTATCTAAATAAAGAGCAAAACTATTTCTATCAGTATCAATAGCCATTGCAGGGCTATAACCTTGAAAACCTTGCATTCCTGGGGTGGTAATATCACCGCCAGTACATGCTGTCATTGATGGGTCGCCAGTAGGGTTTACTGATTCCGCACATAGAGTATCGCCACGGGCATAAGTTACTTCATCACCCGCTTCCTGTTGATAACCATCTATTCTATATTCTAAGCCAATAGCGATAGATACATCATCATAGAGTCCTAAATCAGCAGATGTAACAGCATCTAAGTTAAACGTTGTTTGATTAAAGACAAGTGCACCATCATAAGCAGAGGTTGGGCTATCAGGTCCGTAACTGGCATTGAGTGAATCAAGATTACTAAATTCGAAACGGTTTTCACCAGTAACTATACTCGCATCAAGCTCCCAATCAGCAATATCGGTTCTAAAACCTACCGCAAGTGAAAAATCTTCAGATTGTGATCCCAATCTTGGTGTTACACCATTTGGAAATAACGCACTCCATACACGATTGTCGCTAGCGCCACGATAAAAACCTAAAGATTCACCTTCTTTAGTGGTGAATCCACCAAAGGCGTATAATTGGCTACCTTCGCCTAAATCATAAGAAAAGTTTGCCCAGAGGCTAGTCATTTCTGTTTCAGCTTCACCTACAAGTAATAATTGTCTTGGCTCTTCTATAGAATCAAACCAAGTTGTAGGTGTTGCTCTATTCATTTCGCCATTATCAGCATATTCAAACGTTAGGTTTAACATGCCTTTATCGCCAATCTCAAAGCCATAATTAGCGCCTAACTCAAAGCTTTCACCGTCACTTTCACTTGTTTGACCGTATTGACTCCAAATATTGCCACCGTCAGTGTTTTTAAGAACAATATTAATAACGCCAGCAATTGCATCAGATCCATATTGAGCAGCCGCACCATCACGCAGTATTTCAATATGAGAAATAGCTGTCATTGGGATAGAGCTAAGATCGGTGCCAGCGCTACCACGACCAACATTTTCTTGCACGGCAACAACGGCTTGTTGATGACGGCGTTTACCATTGATGAGTACGAGTACCTGATCTGGACCTAAGCTTCTTAATGTTGCTGGACGCATTAGATCTTGGCCATCAGAAGTCGTGGTGTTATTCATATTAAAAGACGGAGCAAGCTTACGAAGCATATCTGGTGTGCTAGTTGCGCCAGAGTTTTTAATCGCTTCAGATGAAATAATGTCAATGGGAGCTGGGCTGTCTGCCACCGTACGGTTAGACATACGGGTACCGACGGTAATTATGCGTTCAATGTCTGAGTCTTTTACGCTATCTGAAATACCCTCTTCTTGTGAAAATGCAGCAGTACTTGATAATGATAAACATATCGCTATTGCTAAAGAGCTTTTTTGTAAATTAAATGTCATGTTTGAATCTCTGTTATTTCTTGCCTTAATAATTTATTCAGGTGGCAAGATGTTTGCAAGTTAAATGAAACTTTACAATCTGCCAATCAATTGCTTAGAACTTTAAGGAATAGCTCCTTTGTCAACTATATATAACGATTGGTTTTTACTGTTTTTTGCTAAAACTAGATATCAACGTAATGGGAAAAAATATCAGTATTTTGTGGTTAACTATCTCGCTAGGGAGAAATGCGTTTTATGTCAAAACTGTTTGTAAATTAGCTTTTGTTATTACAGCATAGTAAAGACAATAAATTTAGGATAAAAAACGTTGTATTTTACTTAGATCTTGTTTGACAATAAATTCATTTAGGCTTTCAGCCAATCTGTCAGTTTCACTCAATACCTTTAACCAGTATTTAATGCGGGTATCGGCATCTAAGTTTTTAAAATCATTTCTGTCGGGAATCTTTTTATAAGGTAAAGAGTCAATAAATTCAGCTGAAGGTACAATAAGAACGGTATCTTGATAATTTTTTGTTAGAACCTTTCGTGATGAGTTTTTATCAAACCAGCCAGCTTTGGGTTTCGGACTAAAGTGAGGGTATAGTGTAAGCCCCTGTGTTTTACTCTCGATTGACTCATACTTCAGAGAAAAGTCAAAATGATAATCAACAATGCCGCCATCTCGATAAGTTCCTCTGGGGGAGTTGGGTATATTTTTAATGCCTGACATCACCAATGGAATAGAGCCTGATGCTAATAGTGCTTGGCCAATATTTTCCTTGGTAAAGTCAATGTAATGGCTAGCGATATTATAAGGGTCGTTTATTTTTAGCTGGCTTGATAATGGGCGATAAATATAACGGTCATATTGATAAGCTAATAGTTTACGATCGACTTTATTGAGCAACATACTGGTCAGTAAACCTGTACCTTGAACTAATTTGTTCTCAAAGCTTGTTAGCCCTTTGCTTTTAGCAACAATAAAATGGGCTTTATAAATATCATTATTGATTATCTCATGTATGCCTGTTTTACCAAATAGATGATCAAGCATATCAACGGCTGATTGAGATATATCAGCAGCATTAGGTTTGCTAGCATAAGTTGTATGGGCATATTTGTCGGCTAAACGAGAAATAGCGGCAACAGGATCGTTTTGAGCAAAACAAGCAGCGCGAAATGCACCGGCACTAGAGCCAATAATATTTAGATCGGTAGAGCGATCTTTAAAAAAATCGCCAAAAAGATATTTATCTAATCCAAAAAGTGAAAACCATTTTGGTCCACCTGATGCGCCGAGAAAATTGGAGAATAATTCTTGAGAAAATCCCTTTGCTTGAATAGTTTTTAAGGCGTTAGAGCCTGCGTAAATGTTTAACATTGATGATTGCGTATTAATGGTTAGTTTTGATTTTTTAGTTAATTTAAATGATAAGTTCCAGCGGCATTGGCAACAAACAAGGTTTGGTGCAAACGGCTTGCATATTCATCTGTCATGCCAGCAATGTAATCAGCAATAATTCGATATTCATTCTCATCATTATCTTTGGCTTGTTGCCAACGTTTAGCACTATTATTTGGTAATAGTCTTAATGGATCAGAAGATAATGCTTCAAATAACTCCATTACTATTTGTTGGCCTCTATATTCAAGTCGTTGAATACTGGTTTGTTTTATTACAAAATTATAAACAAAGTCTTTGAAAATCTGCAGTACTTGCATAGTGACTTTGGGTAACGTTGCATTATATTGTAATAATGGCTCTTCAAAGCTAACATCACTATCGTGCTCGTTTAAGTCTGTTAATTCAATCGCTGTTATTAAATAGTTGACCAAGCCGCCAATAGCATCTTTTTGTAAGTAGTTTTGTTCACTAAATAGCTTACTTGTTAATGATTGGCAGTACTGTGCGAGCCAAGGATCATCTAATACTATTAGTTTATTTATGACTTGAGCGTCGAAGTCGTGTTGGTTGACTACACCTGTCACAATGGCATCTTCAAGATCATGAATGCCATAAGCAATGTCATCAGCTAGCTCCATAATTGAACAATCTAAGGATTTAAATCGAGTTTTGTTATGACCTGTTTTTTGAGTCTGAATATATTGAAATAGCGCTCGATCTCTTGTAGATAAAGGGTTTAGCAACCAATTTATTATGTCTTTATCATCATGGTATAAACCTTTAGGTGGATGCCATTCGTTTGCTTTAAGCTGTCTGAAATTATCAATGTTTGAATTGTTAGTTGAGTTGTTTAACTGCTCTAGTGTTTGTGGGTATTTCATTAAACCCAATAAAGTTCTACGGCTTAAGTTCATGCCATGGTGCTCGCTGAAGGGTTCTAAACGGGCAACAATTCGAAATGTTTGACCGTTACCTTCAAAGCCTCCACGCTCGTGCATCATATAATGCAAAGCTACTTCCCCTCCATGGCCGAATGGAGGATGACCAATGTCGTGAGCTAGGCATATAGCCTCAATTAAACTGTCGGTTACAGGAAATAACGCTTGGCATAATTGTGGATACTTACAGCGAAGTTGTGCGGTAATACCTGAGCCAATTTGAGCTGCTTCAAGTGAGTGGGTTAAACGCGTACGATAAAAATCACTTTGCCCGCTACCCATAACTTGTGTTTTTGATTGTAAGCGTCTAAAAGCCGCAGAGTGGAGGATTCTAGCCCGGTCACGTTGAAAAGGGTCGCGATGATCATGTTGTCTTTTGGATATTTTTTTTAACCGTCTCTCAAGCCAAACTTCGCTCATTTGTTATGTATCCCTTTATTTATAATGAAGATTACCAATTGAAATAACTTATTGACCAATCCATTTCTTCTGCTTGGTATACATCTTATAAATTGATATTATAGCGAATAATTAATAGTAGCAATCAGTCTTTATTTAATAGGGTGAATTTTCTTGAATTATTTAGTTAAAACAATTGTTTTCATCCTTGTCGCTTTTATTTTTTTACACTCTACAGTGCTTTGGGCTAATGATAAACCGATTGAAATGCTTGCCGGCTTATCAAAACCTCCTTTTGTGATTGCTAATGAAGATAAAGGAATACAAATTGAAATTATAGAAGCTGCATTTGCAAAAAGTGATAAGTATGTTCGTTTTACTTATTTACCATTGGGCCGTCATTTGGATGTTTTTCAGAGTCGAGGATTTGATGGGATTATTACGTTAAGTGAAGATGAAAAAGGACGAGGTATTTGTTTATCAAAACCATATGTTAGCTATCAAAATGTAGCAGTTACCCTTGCAGATTTAGCGATTAATATCGACACTCTTGAAGATTTAGCTAATTTAAAAGTAGCAGCCTTTCAAAATGCGACGAGATTTCTAGGTGAGAAGTATAGTGCTATTTTAAAAAATTCAACTAGCTATACTGAATTAGCTGATCAAAAAAGCCAGATTGCATTGCTATTTTCTGGTCGGGTTGATGTTTTAGTGATGGATATAAATATTTTCAAACATTTATTAGCTAAAAAACGTCATGAAAACCCAAGCAGTAAAGTCTACAATAAAAAATTCGTTAAGCACTTCATATTTAGCCCAAAAGTTTACACAGCAGGCTTTAAAAACAAAGAGTTATGCCAACAGTTTGATCAAGGTATTAATGCTATTATTGCTGATGGTAGCTATCAACAAATTATTGATAGCTACTCTAAATGATATTTAGTTTGGCTCTTATTGAATCAAATTGGTGATTATCATTTATTTGCAATAAAAATTGCTCGTTGTGGGGCAGGGTAACCTTCAATAGTTTTGCTATTATCTTTTGGATCTAAAAAGTCAGATAAAGACTCTGTATCTATCCAATCTGTTTTTCTTTGTTCATCTAGCGCTGTAATATCGGTGTTTACCACGCGAATATTATTGAAACCGCAACGCTCTAACCATGCACACATTGCTTTAGCACTTGGTAAGAACCAAACATTACGCATTTTTGCGTAACGTTCACCTGGCACTAGTACGGTATTTTCATCGCCATTGACAATTAACGTTTCCAACACTAATTCGCCACCTTTTACTAATTGCGCTTTTAATTGATAAAGAAAATCTATAGGAGAGCGACGATGATATAAAACGCCCATAGCAAATACGGTGTCATAAGACTCTAATTCGGGTAATTGTTCAACACCTAAAGGCAATAAATTTACTGCTTCATCTTTAATAAAATGCTGCACAGCATTAAATTGCATTAAGAAAAGTTGTGTTGGGTCAATACCTACAACAAACTTAGCTCCTGCGCCACGCATCCGCCATAAATGATAACCACTGCCACAGCCAATATCTAATACATATTTATCTGATAAGTCGCCAATGTGCTCAACTAACCTATCCCATTTAAAATCACTTCGCCATTCTGTATCTATATGTAAACCATGAATATGGTATGGGCCTTTGCGCCAAGGTTTAAATTTTTTCATTAGGTTTTCTAAGCGCTTTTCTTCACCATTATTTAAATCACCTTTACTGCCAACTGTAACTCCATTAGTTAAATCAATGTTGAATGGTTTAGCTGTAGGCAATGCATCTAAGGTCTTCTGCCAGTGCTTAAATTCACCGTGTAGATTGTTTTTCTGCCAATGGTCAAGCTGCGCCGGCAAAGTATTTAACCAGTGGCTTAGACGGTTGGTAGCAATTTGTTGATAGAACTTACTAAAATTTGTCATAGATTGCTTTTAATTGGGTGATAATGTTTTCGCTACTCGTTACTGTTTTATTTTATAGCGATAAATGAAATAAAATTGAAGCACTGAAACCAGGGTGAAACATGACTAAAACCAGCACTCTTTAAACGTGCTATGTGTTGCTCTACAGAGTCTGTGCGCATTACGTTTTCTAATGCGGTTCTTTTTTGCGCAACTTCTAACTCACTATAACCATTCGCACGTTTAAAGTCGTGATGTAAGTCGATTAAGTGCTCATCAATTATTGAGTCACCATGAGATGTCTTTTCTGAAATGACTAAAATGCCCCCCTTATTGATACCACTTGCTATAGTATTTATTAAAGATTGTCGCTCAGCTTTATCAACAAACTGTAGAGTGAAATTAAGCACTACCATGGAAGCATTTTCAACTTTTACATCTTGAATATTTGCTTCAACAACATCGACCGGAGTTTCTCCTTTAAAAGCATTAATATGCATTTTACAGCGTTCAACCATTGCCGACGAATTATCAACAGCAATAATTTTACATTGTTTATCATTTATACTCTTTCGCATAGCTAAAGTTGCAGCGCCTAATGAGCAACCTAAATCATATATAAAGGTGTTTTTTTGCACAAAACGTTGGCTAAGACGACCAATTGTGTCAATAATAGTATTATAGCCAGGTACGGATCGAGTGATCATATCAGGAAAAACTTCCACAACTTGAGCATCAAAAGCAAAGTCTTTCACTTGAGATTGTGGATTTGAGTATATTAAGTCAGTATTGCTTAAATTAGAATCAGAAGAGTGCATGGCTTTCATTGTTGTAACGGTTTGTTTTATTTTAACCGATATTTATTCGATATATAAGCAAATACGCATTCAAATAGTTAATAACAATTTTGAGATAAACTTTGTTAAAATATTTCTGTAAATTATTATTTTTAGGTTTAGCTTTTATTATTGCTAGTTTTGACTTGATCGCTGTTGAGAAAAAATCGGGTGAGCAACAACTTAACTCACCATTAACCATAGCAATAAATGAAACATCTTATCCATACCATTTTCTTGATGGACAAGGGAAGGCCGATGGATTAATGGCTGATTTTTGGCTTTTGTGGGCAAAAAAACAACAAGTAGAAGTGGAGTTTGTGACGCTTCCTTGGCTTGAAACATTAAAACAAGTTGCTAGTGGTGATGTTGACATTCATGCAGGCTTGTCAATTCTTGAAAGTAGAAAAGATCGATTTGTTTTTTCTGAATCGTTATTTCCCTTATATAGTCATTTATATGTCAATGTTGATTTGGCAGATATTGAAGATTTGAGCGAACTAAAGCCATACTTAATTGGTGTCGTTGAAGGCTCAGCACATATTGAAATGCTTAAAAAGAAATTTCCTTACTTGAAGCAAAAATTGTATGACAGTAGGCATGAGTTGTATAGAGGCGCATTAAAGAAAGAAATCTTGATTTTTACGGGGTTAGAGAAACTTTCCAGTAATTACCAATACTATCAACAATTACGTGACATGTATCCACCATACAAACGTTTACGCTATCAACAAGCTGACTATGGTGTTGCTGTAGCTAAAAGTAATGAAGCCTTATATACATTTATTCATGAAGGCATAGCAAAAATAAGCGCTGATGAAAGTTCTAAAATCGAGCGTAAATGGTTAGGGATAGATAAAAAACAAGATAGTTTGTTGATCGCTTTTTCACCTAAATATCCACCTTACTCGGCACTTTCACCATCAGGTAACCCGCAAGGTTTGCTAATTGATTTCTGGCGTTTATGGGCTAAAACAAGCGGCCAAAAAGTTGAGTTTATTGCTCGAGATATTATCGATGGTTTATCCTTAGTAAACCAACAAAATGTTGATGTTCTATTAGCTTATCCAGATGAATGGCTACATTCAGATAAATTTTCATTAACTTCCCCTATCTATAATCCCCATGCAAAGGTTTACGTCTCTAATAGGTTGCAAGGCGTTAAGTCGATAGATTTTTTTGACAATGACAATAAAGTAATAAGGGAAACTGATAAAGCTATTGTGGGTATTTGGCAAAGTTCCCCCTTTAGAAAACAAGTAATAGCAAAATATCCAACGCTAAATGTACGTTATTTCCCTACGGTTAATGCCCTAATTCAAGCGGCCGAACTTGGTGAAGTAGATGCGATGATTTCTTCAATAGACACAATGAATGTTCGTTTAACTCAAGTTAATTTACAGTCAGCTTTTTATTTGCTTGATTTACCAATATTTACTACTAAGTTATCTTCGTTGATAGATAAAAAAAATCTTCAACTCATGAAAATTATTAATGAGGGTTTTGAACAAATTGAACCAATAGAACTTGCTTATTTAGAAGAGCGCTGGCTTAAAGATGAAAAGTCTTATTATAGACGTTTATTGGAAAAAGTTACCTTAAATGAACAAGAAGAAGATTTTATTTCATTAAATACTGAAATTAAAGTAGGTGTGCTTAATTCACTGGCGCCAATAGTCTTTTATAATGAACAAGGAGTATTTGATGGCATAGATAAGGATATTTTAAATTTAATTAGTAAAAGAACAGGGTTGAATTTCAGTTACCAAGGTTTTGATTCATGGCTTGAACTATATACAAGTATGTTGGCTGGTGAAATTGATATCATTACTAGTATTACCGAAACAGAAAATCGTAAAGAAAAAATATTGTTCACTAAACCCTATTGGCAAACACCTTGGGTGATATTACACCAGCAACATCTGGGTAGACAATCAAAATTGAATAGCTTTTATGGTAAACAATTAGCAATTGTTAAAGGGTATTATTTAACGGATTTTTTGAGAGACAATCACCCTCAAATAACGTTGAATATTGTTAATAATAGGCAAGAGGGCCTAATTGCAATACAGCAGGGGAAAGTAGAGGGACTAATAGAAACGATTTCTTCAGCAACGCAATTATTAAAACAGGAAAGCTTCGTCAGCTTGTCAATTTCTGTTATTGAAAGTATGCCTATGGGGCAAAGCCATTTTGGTATTCAAAAAAACAACGCTTTATTAAAGGGAATTTTAGATAAGGGTTTAGCAAGTGTTAGTGCTCAAGAGAAAAATATTATCCATGAAAAATGGTTTAGTATCGATATCAATACGGGACTTGATAAAAGAGTAGTAACGCGTGTCGCTGTGCAGCTTTCCTTACTCATACTGGTAGTCTTAGGCATTATTATTATGTGGAATAGGCGTTTAAAAGCTGAAATAACTCACAGAAAACAGCTTGAGGAAAAAATGAAATACATGGCAACACATGATGATTTAACGGGATTAGCTAACAGAGTGTTGTTAAAAGATAGAATACTTACCGCCATTGAATTTCATCAACGACAATCATTGTTAATGGCTGTGCTTTTTCTTGATTTAGACGGTTTTAAGGTTGTAAATGATAGCCATGGGCATGATGTTGGTGATGAACTATTATTACTTGTAGCTAAGCGGTTACTGTCTTGTGTGCGTAAATCAGATACTGTCGTACGTTTTGGTGGTGATGAGTTTGTTTTGTTATTAACAGGGTTACACCATGATAATGAAGCAAGTTTTGTAGCTGAAAAAGTGTTGCTATTGTTACAATCTCCCTTTGAATTATCTTCAACAACAGTGCAAATAGGTTGTAGTATTGGCATTGGTATGTACCCGAGTGATGGCATCACGGATACAGACTTATTGAAAGTAGCTGATACGTTAATGTATCAAGTAAAAGCATCAGGAAAAAATCATTACTTAATGTCAACTCAGGTTAATGTAAATAATCACTCTTCGCTAGGGTGACTTTAATAAACTTTGCTTTATAATATGCGACATTTATAGGCTTGCAGAAATTATGTGCAAGCAGCAGTTCATATTATTATCAAGGCAAAAAACTATGCGTAGTCTTTATTGTGGTGAGGTTAATGAATCTCATATTGGTCAAGAGGTCACTCTTTGTGGTTGGGTAAACCGTCGTCGTGACTTAGGTGCAGTTATTTTTTTAGATCTTCGTGATCGTGAAGGATTAGTACAAGTTGTTTATGATCCTGATTTACCTGAAGTACTTGCCTCTGCGAACACTTTGCGAAATGAGTTTTGTGTTCAGTTAAAAGGTAAAGTACGTGCTCGCCCTGAAGGTCAAGTAAACAAAGACATGAAAACAGGCGCTATTGAAATATTAGGCTTAGAGCTTACTATTTTAAATAAATCTGCACCCTTGCCACTTGATTCAAACCAGAATAACTCAGAAGAGCAACGTTTAAAATATCGCTATCTCGATTTACGCCGGGTTGAAATGACTGAACGTATGCGTTTTCGTGCGAAAGTAACGTCAAAAGTGCGCAGTTCGTTAGAGGCCTTAGGTTTTTTAGATATCGAAACACCGATTTTGACTGCAGCAACACCAGAAGGCGCTCGTGATTATCTAGTCCCAAGTCGTACGCATAAGGGAAAGTTTTTTGCCTTGCCACAATCGCCACAGTTATTTAAACAATTGCTGATGATGTCAGGCATGGAGCGTTATTATCAAATTGTTAAATGTTTTCGTGATGAAGATTTGCGAGCGGATAGACAACCTGAATTTACTCAAATAGATATAGAAACATCATTTATGTCTAGTGATCAAGTTATGGAAGTGTCTGAAACTATGATTCGAGAATTATTCAAAGAGATGTTAGATGTTGATCTGGGTGATTTTCCTCGCATGACATTTGCTGAAGCGATGACACGTTTCGGCTCAGACAAACCAGATCTACGTAACCCTTTAGAATTAGTTGATGTTGCTGACTTATTAAAAGAAGTTGATTTCAAAGTGTTCTCTGGCCCAGCTAATGATGAAAAAGGTCGTGTAGCGGTAATTTGTGTGCCAGATGGTGCAGCTAAATTTTCAAGAAAAGGCATTGATGATCTTACTAAATTTGTTGGGATTTATGGCGCAAAAGGTATGCCATGGATGAAAGTTAACGATATTGATGCCGCGTTAGCAACAGGGCTAGATGGCTTACAATCACCTATCTTAAAGTTTTTATCAGCAGACGCAGCAAAAGCGTTACTTGAACGCGTAAACGCTAAAACGGGTGATATTATATTTTTTGGCTCAGACGCTTATAATATCGTAACTGAATCGCTTGGCGCATTGCGTTTGAAATTAGGCGAAGATCTAGACTTACTTAAAGGTGATTGGAAACCATTATGGGTTATTGATTTCCCAATGTTTGAAGAAATTGATGGTCGCATGCATGCGCTTCATCACCCATTTACTGCTCCAACAGACTTAACACCAGAGCAACTTGAAGCTAACCCTTTAGGTGCATTATCTGATGCCTACGATATGGTATTAAATGGTTGTGAATTAGGTGGTGGATCAGTACGTATTCACAATCAAGATATGCAATCAGCTGCTTTTAGAATTTTAGGTATTGATGACGAAGAAGCACAAGAGAAATTTGGCTTCTTACTTGAAGCACTGCAATACGGTGCTCCACCTCATGCGGGTCTTGCCTTTGGTCTTGACCGTTTAGTGATGTTAATGACAGGGGCTAGTTCAATCCGCGAAGTGATGGCTTTCCCTAAAACTACCACAGCGGCTTGTCCATTAACTAATGCTCCTGGTAATGCTAACACTGCTCAGTTAACTGAGTTGGGTGTGCAAGTAATTCCTCAACAAAAAGACGCTGAGTAATAAGTCGCGAGTTTCGAAGTGAATAGTTACGAAGACATGGGCAATCCTTTTCTTTGTAACTCGACACTAAAAACTCGTCACTATAACTAATGTCTATTATTCTAGGAATAGACCCCGGCTCACGCTTCACTGGCTACGGGGTTATTAAACATGAAGGCCGTTCCTATACCTACCTCGGTAGCGGTTGCATCAAGGCGCTTAGCCAAGGTGAAGATCTTGGCTCGCGTTTGCAAACCATTTTTTCTGGTGTTTCTGAAATAATAATGCAATTCAAGCCAGATATGTTCGCGATTGAACAAGTATTTATGGCGAAAAACCCTGACTCTGCACTGAAACTTGGTCAAGCACGCGGTGCGGCTATTGTTGCAGCGACTAATAATGATTTAGTTATTGCTGAGTACTCCGCTCGGCAAATTAAACAATCAGTGGTTGGTACAGGTGGTGCAGATAAATCTCAAGTTCAGCACATGGTGAAAACTATTCTAAGACTACCTGGTACGCCACAAGCCGATGCTGCTGATGCCCTTGCCGTTGCTCTATGTCATGCTAACAGTCATCAAAGCTTAGAAAAACTTGCCGGGCAAGCACAAAAGACAGTACGAGGAAGGTTAAGGTAAGTTTTGAATAACGGCTAGCGAGCTGTTTAATCTGTGAGGTGATTTTTGAGAGCACTAATCATTTTGCAAATTCGGTTTGCTCGTCACTTTTTTGCTTGTCTCTCGAAACTAAACTTTACTGTATAAATATCTAGTGGTATGATTTTGCCAATTAATAATAATTATTAGGTATTTCTTGTGATCGGTCGTTTATCTGGGACTTTAGCTGAAAAGTTCCCCCCTGAAATCTTGATTGAGTGTGCTGGTGTTGGTTATGAAGTAACTATGCCTATGACAAGTATTTACGCACTACCAGAACTTAACGAGCAAGCTGTTATCTATACTCACTTTGTTGTTCGTGAAGATGCACAACTGTTGTATGGTTTTGCTAATACCACAGAACGTAAGTTATTTCGTTTATTGATTAAAGTTAATGGTGTTGGCCCTAAGTTAGCTTTGGCGGTATTGTCTGCCATGTCCGCGGATCAATTTGTTAGTTGTGTTGCCCATGATGATGTTTCGGGAATCGTAAAAATTCCTGGAGTAGGTAAAAAAACAGCAGAACGTTTATTGATTGAAATGCGAGATCGCTTAAAAGATTGGCAAATTACCTCATTAACACCAGCAACTGACGCGATGCCTATGCAATTAAGTACTGAGCAAACTTTTGTTAATGACCCTTTTCGCAATAATAAAGGGGATGCTACTAATGCGCTTATTTCTTTAGGATACAAACAAGCACAAGCAGATAAAGCAGTTAAGCTAGTTTATAATGAGGGCATGTCCAGTGAAGACATCATTAGGCTCTCTTTAAAGTCGATGCTGTAAATTGGTAACTACTCAGCTTGTCGGTTTATCGCCCAATTTATTTGTCATAAGTACTCATTGACTAAAGTCAACTCCGTGCTTCTTCCTTTAAATTGAACGATACTACTTAAAGCTGAAAACATACATGAATAAGTAAATTGTAGATCAGGCTTTAGTCTGGAAAATGTATAAAATACTCAGGAATAATAATGATAGAAGCAGATCGCTTAATAGAACCAGTAGCCACCACTGAAGATGAAGGTGTTGATCGCGCTATTCGTCCCAAGTTGCTTGCTGATTATACGGGGCAAGCTCATGTAAAAGCGCAAATGGAAATCTTTATTCCTGCGGCAAAAAAACGTGGCGAGCCACTTGATCACTTACTTATTTTTGGCCCTCCGGGTTTAGGTAAAACAACGCTTGCAAATATTGTTGCTAATGAAATGGGAGTTAGTATTCGCACCACTTCGGGACCTGTATTAGAAAAAGCGGGCGATTTAGCAGCATTGCTAACCAATTTAGAAGAAAACGATATTTTATTTATTGATGAAATCCATCGTTTAAGCCCCGTGGTTGAAGAAATTCTTTATCCTGCAATGGAAGATTATCAACTTGATATTATGATTGGCGAAGGACCTGCGGCTCGTTCAATTAAATTAGATTTACCACCTTTTACGTTAATTGGTGCAACCACTCGAGCAGGCGCGTTAACTTCTCCTCTTAGAGACAGATTTGGTATTGTACAGCGCTTAGAGTTTTATAATGTACAAGACTTATCTTCAATCGTGAAACGTTCAGCTCATTTTTTAAACCTAAATATTGATGAACAAGGCGCTTTTGAAGTCGCACGTCGATCTCGTGGCACACCACGCATAGCGAATAGATTACTGCGCCGGGTACGTGATTATGCTGATATTAAAACTCATGGTTTAGTGAACCAAGAAACTGCCGCTGCTGCTCTTGATATGCTAGAAGTAGATAATGAAGGTTTTGATATTATGGATAGGAAACTACTGCATGCCATTATTGATAAATTTATGGGAGGCCCTGTTGGCCTTGATAATGTTGCTGCTGCCATTGGTGAAGAACGCGAAACCATAGAAGATGTAATAGAGCCATTCTTAATTCAACAGGGATTTTTACAACGAACGCCACGCGGAAGAATTGCAACGGATAGAGCATATCAGCATTTCTCAATTACGCGCCCTAATAGTAATTAGTATGGGTTATCTGTCTTTACGCTTTTGCCATGCTTTAATTACGCTGTAGCGCCATAAAGCTTGAATGCCAATATAACCAAGTATGGAAAATATTACAGCTAAAACCCCACAACCTAATAAAAATGCGGGTCCAATGGTTGATAAACTATCGATTACCCATTGCCAACTTGCTTCAAATATAAATTCTTGCGTTGGACTGTTTATTACCCATGCTCCAACAATATAGCAAGAGTAGAATATAGCGGGCATAGTGAGTGGGTTTGTTAACCATACTAAAGCGATTGAAAGGGGCAAATTAGCATGTACTAAGATAGCCGTGCCTGCCGCTAAAATCATTTGAAAAGGAACCGGAATAAAAGCAAAAAACAAACCAATAGCAAAAGCTTTTGCAACCGAGTGCCGATTCATATGCCATAAATGAGGGTTATGTAACAAGTTACCAAAAATTTTTAAGTGTTTGTTGTCTTTAATACTTTGATGATCTGGCATTAAGCGCTTAATTATTTTTTTTGGCATATACTTACTATTATATTTAGGTTTCTATTGATGTTTATTAAGTTAAGCTAACATTATAACCAAGCGACTTCAAAATGCTGAATCATGCAGTTTAAAGTGATTTGGGTACACACAATACAGGAAGTATTTCATTCACTATGGATTGGTGGCTAGCTAGTTTTTTTCTTGGTGCTATATTGTCACTATTTTTACCAATAGTGCCAGATATTTTTGTGCTATTTTCACTTCTATTGCTTTCTCTCCTCTTTTTTTACTTTCCTTTTAACTCAAGTAAGCCATCTAAGCCCTTGCGATTAAGTTCTGGTTTATTGTTTGGTGCCAGTTGGATGCTCTTTAATGCGTTTAATTTTCAACAGGTGTGGCAAGAGAATAATTTAAATGCTATTGAACTATCAGGTAAAACTCAATGGATACAAGGGAAAATACTCAGCTTACATTCGTCACAAAATAACCGTGAAATGCACAATAAAAAAAGCACTTTGGCTCATAGTCGTTTACGTTTCAACATTAATGTTACTCATATTAATAAGGTGAAATTAAACAAAAGCATACAGCTTCGTCTTAGTTGGAAAAATGCCACTATGACCTTACAACAGGGTCAAACAGTGCAATTAAAAGTGAAATTTAAGCCTGCCCATGGTTTGTCAAATCTAGGCAGCTTTAGTTATCAAACATGGCTTAATAGTAAAAGTATAAGTGCTACTGGATATGTTAAAAATCATAAAGATAATCAGCTACTCGACCCTGAAAACACACTGCGACAACAACTCTTTAGTACTTACAAAAATATCTTATCTAACTATAGGATTGAGCATGAATTATCGCCTTTATTATTGGCGTTAGGTTTCGGCTCTCGCACAGAGTTGAATCAAAACTTATGGCAAGTGTTACAAGTAACAGGCACGGGTCATCTCATTGCTATTTCTGGCTTGCATATCGGTTTGGTGGCCACAGGGTGTTTTTTTATTGTTATGCTTTTGTTTCGTGCTCTACCATTGGGATTTTTTGTTAGAAGTCATAGATTTCAAACAATAAATATTCGTTACTGTGCTATAGGGTTAAGTATGATGGCAGCGTTTAGTTACGGTTATTTGGCTGGTTTTTCTTTACCTACAATTCGCGCTTTGGTGATGTTGACTTTTTATTGGGTCATACGCTTATTGGGAATAAAATTATCAATCAAACGTTGGTTGCTGCTGACTTTGTTTGTGATAACGATAATAACACCCTTTAGTTTATTTACGGCAAGTTTTTGGTTATCTATTTATGCTGTGACTATTATTTTTCTTACGTTATGGCGCTTTAAACGTAGGATTTCGACAGGCCATAAATTCTGGCGCTTCATTAAAGGTTTGGTTGTTATTCAATTAAGTTTAACAGTAATGTTATTACCCATTAGTGCGGTTTTTTTTCAACAAATATCAGCGGTAGCTTTATTTGCTAATATTATAGCCGTGCCATGGATGAGTTTTCTGAGCATTCCATTGTGTTTATTATCAATACTTCTGATGCCAATATCAGAAACATTGTCGCAAGTTTTTATTATGCTGTGCTTAGAGTCAGTACAATTTCTTTGGTATTACTTAACCTATTTATCAACTAAATCATGGGCAGTAATAACGCTTTCAAGCATAAATGTTCAGCTGTTAGTTTTAGTAGGCTTATTTAGTGTTATATTTTTATTTTTTCAGCCAAAATTCACCACTAATGATAATTATCTGGTTTCCATATTTTGTTGTTCGGTAGTTATTTTAGTTATATTAGCAATTGGTGAAAAATCTAATAAAAAGCTTAGCCATTGGCAATTAGTTGTCTTTGATGTTGGACAAGGTCTATCAATACTAGTTCAGCGAGACAATAAGGCTGTTTTATATGATACAGGTGCCTCATATGAAAGTGGCTTTAATATGATCGAGGCAGTTATATTGCCCTATTTACAACACTCAGGTATACAACAGTTAGACAAAGTCGTCATTAGCCACAGTGATAATGATCACGCCGGTGGTTTAGCGGTTTTGCAACAGTCAATAGTGATTAAAGAGCTGATTTATAATTCCAGAAAAGACACAATGAGTAGTACTTGCTTGCAAGGAAGATCATTTTATTGGCAAGGAATAACCATTGAAGTGTTATGGCCTGACCAAGCTGTCTCTAAAGAAAATGATGACTCGTGTGTGCTGCTTCTAACTGATGGAAGGCACAAAGTTTTGTTAACAGGTGATATTTCTAAAAAAATTGAAGGCAAGTTAATTAAGCAATATCCAGAGTTACGAGTCGATGTTTTAGTTGTGCCACATCATGGTTCGAAAACGTCATCAAGTGCGGCCTTTATTTCTCAATTAAAGCCTGAATTTGCCATCGTTAGTACCGGTTTTTTAAATCGTTGGCATATGCCTGTTTTAGACGTTATTAAGCGTTACCAAGAAAAAAATATTCAACTACTAAATAGCGCTGAATCAGGGCAAATTATTATAAACTTTTCTGAAAAAGGTATCATTAAACAGACTTATCATGACAATTTATGGCCATTCTGGTTTGCGAGCTGATCTTGGTAAAGAGAAAAAGTTGGTTGTTGAAAAGGAATCACGTTAAAATCACAGTACTGTAATATTATTAAGATGCACAGAGACTATTTCTCCCATGGAAAAATCTTCAACCACCACGCGGCAAAATTTCAAACGTTTACTCAGCTATGCCAAACCTTATAAGTTAGGTTTTGTTGCCGCTATTGTAGGTATGTTGGGCTATGCTGCCATTGATGTATATTTTTTGTCTAAACTGCAACCATTAATTGATGAAGGTTTAGAAGGAGCTAATCCAGACTTTATGAAATGGGCGCCATTGTTTGTGGTGGTAGCATTTATTTTTCGAGGACTTTTCCATTTTGTTGCCAATTATTGTTTAGCCTGGGTTGGAAACCATGTTGTAACTGATTTAAAACAGCACTTATTTGAGCATATTATGGGAATGCCGGTGTCTTTTCATGATAAAGAATCAACTGGCAGTTTAATTTCTAAGCTTACCTATGATACTGAACAAGTTTTAAATTCGGTGAGTAAATCAATTTTAGTTATAGTGCAACAAAGTGCCTTTGTGCTGGGCTTAATTGGTTTAATGTTTTATATCAGTTGGCAATTATCGGTGATTTTTTTATTAATCACGCCACTTATTGCGATTATTGTTAATGTAGTCTCGAAACGTTTTCGTAAAGTAAGTAAAAACATTCAAGGGGCTATGGGGGAGGTAACCACTGCGGCAGAGCAAACATTTAATGGTCATAAGGTTGTACTCACGTTTGGCGGTCAGGAAAAAGAATTTAGTCGTTTTGAAAAAATAAATAAAAACAATCGTCAGCAGCGAATGAAGTTGATGGCAACTAAAGCGGGAAGCGTGCCCATTATTCAAATCATCGCGTCATTTGCTTTGGCCTTTGTTTTTTACGCTGTTAACTCTGATAGTTTGCGTGAAGGTATTTCTGCCGGTAGTTTTGTTAGTGTTATTACTTATATGACTATGCTGTTAAGACCATTAAAAATGCTCACGAATGTTAATAGTGAATTTCAAAAAGGTATGGCTGCTTGTGTTAGTATTTTTTCCGTATTAGATAAAGACAAAGAAAAAGATTTAGGTCGTAAACACCTCACTAAAGCTCAAGGGAAAATCGCCTTTAATAATGTTAATTTTTCTTATGATTACAGTCCTAGCAAAGAGAATGATCTTGTAAAGAACAAGTGGGCACTTGAAAATATATCATTTGAGTTAAATCCAGGTGAGACCCTCGCTTTAGTTGGACGTTCGGGGAGTGGAAAGTCAACTGCTAGTGCTATGTTATTGCGCTTTTATGATGCTAGTCAAGGTGAAGTATTGGTTGATGATATCAATGTTGAGGAGTATTTTTTAAAAGATTTACGCCATCAGTTTGCTTATGTTTCACAACAAGTAGTGTTATTTAATGACACCCTTGCTAACAACATTGCTTATGGGAAGCCTGAGGCAACGCTCAATGAAATTATCGCGGCGGCTAAAAGCGCGCATGTGATGGAATTTGCGATAAAAATGGAGCAGGGTTTACAGACTAATATTGGCGAAAATGGCGCTTTGTTATCGGGCGGTCAAAGACAGCGAGTTGCTATTGCTCGAGCATTGCTGTGTGACGCACCATTTTTAATTTTAGATGAAGCAACTAGCGCTTTAGATACTGAATCTGAACGTCATATTCAAGATGCTTTGCAAACATTACAACGAAATAGGACTTCTATTGTCATTGCCCATAGATTATCTACCATAGAAAATGCCGATAAAATAATTGTAATGGATCAGGGGAAAATAGTTGAGCAAGGAAATCATCAAACATTGCTTGATAAAAATGGCGCTTACGCGCAATTACATCGCTTTCAATTTGAGTCATAAATTATGAAAATAGTTATTGTGCCGTTAGAGTGGGTTGTATGCGATTAATTGAAAAAGTATGGTTTAAAAATAATCATGCAAAATATTGGCTAGTACCATTATTATTGCCTTTAACAGGGTTGTTTTACGTATTTAGCACGGCAAGAAGGTTAGCTTTTAGCCTAGGTTTATTGAAGTCATATAGCGTAGTTAAACCGGTTATTGTCGTTGGCAACATTGGTATAGGCGGTAATGGTAAAACGCCTGTAGTAGTACACTTAGTTGAATTAACTCAAACGTTGGGGTTTAAGCCTGGAGTTATTTCTCGAGGTTATGGCGGTAGCGCTGAGGTTTATCCCTATCTACTTGATGAAAGTAGCACTCCTTGCCAAGCAGGGGATGAGCCTATCTTAATTTATCAGCGCTGTCATGTACCTGTTGTTGTTGGTGCAGATCGTGTCGCCAGTGCACAAATGTTAATTGAGCAAGGTTGTAATATTATTATCAGTGATGATGGCTTACAGCATTATCGTTTACAACGTGATTTAGAACTTGTGGTAATTGATGCTAAACGCCTTTTTGGTAATGGTTTGCTACTTCCCGCGGGACCTTTACGAGAAGGCGTGTGGCGTTTACAGCAAGCTGATTTAGTTATCTATAATGGTAGTAAATCTCGTCATTCTACAGCATTAATTGATGAGTCATTGTTAATGACATTAGCAGCGAGTGAATTTATTCATATAAAAACTGGCGAAAAAACATCATTAAGTGGCTTTCTTAAGCAGTGGCAAGCGGTTAATGCTATTGCTGGAATTGGCGATCCACAGCGTTTTTTTGATACCTTACAAACATTAGGTTTTAATTTAGCAAAACAGCAAGGCTTTATTGACCACAAAAATTTCACTATTGATGACTTTAATCAATTTAAAGCAGATTTACCGCTGTTAATGACAGAGAAAGATGCGGTAAAATGTCAGGCATTCGCCCAAGACAACTGGTGGTATTTACCAGTTAAAGCGCACTATTCTGAGCAAGATGAACAAGCATTAATACAAAAAATACAAGCAATAGCGATAAACTTAACTTAAACAAGCTAAACCAAAATAAATCAAACTGAAGATAGAGAATTAACTAATGGCTTTTGATACAAAATTAATGGAAATATTAGCGTGCCCTGTGTGTAAAGGTAAACTTGACTACAACAAAGAACAACAAGAGCTTATTTGTAAATTTGATAAACTAGCCTATGCAATCGATAAGGATATTCCGGTGCTGTTGGAAAGTGAAGCTCGTCATATTACTTTAGATGATCCTGCTAATACTTTCGAAAATGCTGAACAAGAAGGCTAAATTATGACTGTTGCCACTACGTTTACTAACAATGCTACTTCATTTGTTGTTGTAATTCCTGCTCGTTATCAATCATCTAGGCTTCCTGGTAAAGTGTTGGCTGATATTGGTGGTAAACCCATGATCCAATGGGTTGTTGAAAAAGCGCAATTAAGTGGTGCGCGTAAAGTGATTGTGGCAACTGACAATGATGATGTAGAGCAAGTTGTTAGAGACTTTGGCGGTGAAGTGTGTAAAACGCGTAGTGATCACCAATCAGGCACCGAACGTTTAGCCGAAGTGATGGAAATATATCAGTTTAGTGATGATGAAATTATTGTTAATGTCCAAGGTGATGAGCCGTTTATTCCACCTGAAAATATTGCGCAGGTGGCAAATAATTTAGCCCATCAAAAGGCAGAACAATCGCTGAACCAAATAGGTCATAGTAAAGTTTCTCGTATGTCGACTTTAGCGATTAACATTGACTCGGTTGAAGAAGCTTTCAATCCTAATGCAGTGAAAGTGCTTACTGATAAAGATGGTTATGCACTATATTTTAGCCGTGCGACTATTCCGTATGACAGAGAGCGTTTTTTAGGTAATGAACATATTAATACTATTGGTGAATTCTATTTACGCCATGTTGGTATTTATGCTTATCGAGCGGGCTTTATTAAAGACTATGTTAACTGGCCTACTAGCCAATTAGAACAAATTGAAGCGCTTGAGCAGTTAAGAGTGCTTTATCAAGGTGAGCATATCCACGTTGCGGTAGCAAAAACGAATGTGCCCGTTGAAGGAGTCGACACTCCTGAAGATCTTGAAAAAGCCAGAGCGTATGCAGCGAGCCTAGGAACTAGAGCCTAGGAAAATCACTAGCTCTGAGCTTGTCTCAGGGTTTGTTCATCTCGTGTGTTTTGTAAAAAATTAGCACTGTAATCTACTAAAGAATGAACAGAGCTTGGTAATTGATCAATATCAATAGCATCAATTAAGTTTTTAACTTCTAAGCCCAGCTCAGTATCACCTTCAATTTTTAATCGTCGTTGAAAAAACAACGTGTCGGGATCTTGTTTACGCCCTGCAATTAACACCAAATCGTCACCGGTAGCGCTAAAACTAACATCTTCACTATTATTGTTGGCTGCCATTTCATCTTTTGAAGCCATAACAAGCTTATGCTTATCAAAGCTTAACCACCAAGTTAATTCTAAATCTATGATAGCTATTTTTAACCATCTATCTTGTAGAAACTCAAAATCACCATCTTCAAGTGCTTCATGGAAAACCGAAGATAAAGCCGGCAGTAACATCGCTTTTTGTGCTGTAAAAGGTAATAGGCGCAAACTTGGTCGTAATATTTTGGGCATGATTTCTATCATGCGAGTACGTAATTGCAATGGAAGTCTTTGGGTTGGCTTTATATTAAAAACTGATTGGGATATTGTCGATAAATTAAACACTTTTCTAGTCTTGCTCTAATACATACACGTAATTGGGAGTTTAACAGCGTATTTAAAAATTGTGCTGCACTAGATCAAGTTTTCTTTAATTCATATCAATAAACCTAAACCAATAAAACCATAGACTATCGGGCAAGTTTTTTTCTTTACTTATGCAATTTAATTTGGAGTTTTTTTGTGGAGCTATTATGCCCAGCAGGTAATTTACCCGCTTTGAAAACAGCCATTGATAATGGTGCTGATGCGGTTTATATCGGTTTAAAAGATGATACTAATGCCCGCCATTTTGCGGGTCTTAATTTTAATGACGGTAAGTTAGCAAAAGCTGCTGACTACGTGCACCAACGAGGTAAAAAGTTGCACGTTGCTATAAATACTTTTGCGCATGCCAGTGGCGAAGAACGTTGGAAAAAGGCGGTTGATAATGCAGTAGCTATTGGCACAGATGCCTTAATTATTGCAGACTTAGGTGTGCTTGATTACGCGGCTAATAAATATCCTGACATTGAACGTCATGTGTCTGTACAAGCATCAACAACCAACCTTGAGGCGATTAAATTCTTCAAAAATAATTTTGACGTTGACCGTGTTGTTTTACCTAGAGTGTTATCAGTACAACAAGTTCGACAACTTGCTAAAAATAGTCCTGTTCCGTTGGAAGTATTTGCTTTTGGTAGTTTATGTATTATGGCCGAAGGGCGCTGTTATTTATCCTCGTATATGACAGGCGAGTCACCTAACACTGTTGGAGCTTGTTCTCCTGCAAAATACGTACGATGGCAGGAAACGGAGCAAGGTTTAGAATCTCGTCTTAACAATGTTCTCATTGACCGATATCAAGAAGGTGAGAATGCGGGTTACCCAACACTGTGTAAAGGCCGATTTGACGTTGATGGTGATGTTTACCATGCCCTAGAAGAGCCAACGAGCTTAAATACTTTGGAATTAATCCCTGAACTAGTGGCTATGGGAATCGTTTCCGTTAAAATTGAAGGTCGGCAACGTAGTCCTGCTTATGTTGAACAAGTAGCGAAAACATGGCGTATGGCATTAGATAGATACAAACAAAGCTCTCAAAACTATCAAGTTGAAGAAAATTGGATGCAAACACTGGCTAACTTATCAGAAGGCTCGCAGACAACATTAGGTGCATATCACCGCAAATGGCAATAATAGTTAAGTGATGAGTTATAAATTTCGAGTTACGAAAAAAACACTCTAGCTTTGTGTATAGTATTTATAGGAAAAATTATGAAATTCTCTCTTGGCCCTAATATGTTTTTCTGGCCTAAAACTGACGTTGAACAGTTTTATAATCAAGCAAAAAAATCGAGCGCTGATATTATTTATTTGGGTGAAACTGTCTGTTCAAAACGTCGTGAATTAAGAGCTAAAGACTGGTTAGCTTTAGGAAGTGAATTAGCTCAAGATACCAATAAGCAAATTGTTATTTCTACCATGACATTGCTTGAATCTCCTGCTGAAATTGTCACCTTGAAAAAACTTTGTGATAACGGTGATTTACTTGTCGAAGCTAACGATTTAAGTGCAGTGCAAATTATGCATGACTTAAATATACCTTTTGTTGTTGGGCCAGCGATTAACTGTTATAACCTGTCAACGTTAAAAGTATTACTCAAACAGGGTATGATGCGTTGGTTAATGCCAGTAGAGCTTTCAGGAGATTGGTTAAAAACTATTTTAACCCAAGCTGAGGATGAAAATATTCGCGATAAATTTGAATGTGAAGTGTTTTCATGGGGTTATTTACCTTTAGCTTATTCAGCTCGTTGCTTTACTGCTCGCTCAGAAGATCGACCAAAAGATGATTGTCAATATTGTTGTATTAACTATCCACAAGGTAGAAAAATGAATTCTCGTGAAGGTGAACAAGTTTTTGTGCTCAATGGCATTCAAACTATGTCTGCTTACCAGTATAATCTAATCAATGAAGTAACGCAGTTAAATGAGATGGGTGTAGATATTGTTCGAATTAGCAGTGATAGCGAGCAAGCCTTTACTCAATTAGATAAGTTTAAACAGCAATTGTTAACACCAACAAAGCATCCATTAGATGAAATGAATGAATGTAATGGTTTTTGGCATAAAATTGCAGGGATGTCGGTAGCATAAAGTCGTGAATATTAAGTGACGAGTTACTAATAATATAAGAGAAAAAGTTATGTACACCTTAAATTTAGAACAAATGACAGAGCAAGAGTTTTTAACTAAGTACTGGCAAAAAAAGCCTGTTGTTATCAAGCAAGGCTTTAAAGATTTTGTAGACCCAATCTCTACTGATGAATTTGCAGGGATCGCTATGGAAGAAACAGTTCAATCTCGTTTGGTTTCCAAGAAAGATGGTCAATGGCAAGCTGAGTTTGGTCCATTTGAAAGTTATGAACATTTGGGTGAACAAGATTGGTCTTTAGTGATCCAAGCCCTTGATAATTTTTCTGAGGAAGCCGCCGAGATTATAGAGCCATTTAGGTTTTTACCTCATTGGCGTTTAGATGATTTAATGGCAAGTTTTGCTACCAAGGGCGGTGGAGTTGGTCCACATATAGATAATTATGATGTATTTATTTGCCAAGGCATAGGTAAGCGCCACTGGCGAGTAGGTGATAGAGGTCAACATACTGAAGTTATTTCTCATGAAGCTTTATTACACGTAGAACCTTTTGATGCGATTATTGATGTTGAAATGGAAACGGGCGACATTTTATATATTCCACCGGGCTTTCCTCATGAAGGCATTGCTTTAGAGCCATCAATGAGCTTTTCAATAGGCTTTCGTGCAAACTCTGCAATAAGTTTGTTAAGTGGATTTGCTGATCACCTCATCGATAATGATTTGGGGGGGAAACTACTTGAAGACTCTGATCGACAAGCTATTACCCATAGTGGCGAAATTACCAATCAAGACTACCAGAACATAAAGAGTCAATTACAAAACTTACTTGATGATGATGAATTATTCAAAAACTTTGCAGGCAATTTTTTAACTAATGCGAAACATGATTTAGATTTAATGCCAAGCGAAGAGCCTTTTGGTTCAGATGAGGTTAGTGAATTGCTAGCTGTTCATGCTATTAAGCGTTTAGGTGGTCTGAGAGCTTTCTACTTTGAAGACACGCTTAATGAAGGTGTTTGTTATATCAATGGTGAGCAGATTACTTTCGATAGTGAAATTGCACCAGCAATTAAGCTTTTATGCGATCAAGTTATTGTTATGCCTACTGAGTTAGTACTATGGCGTGAGAATGTTCATTTTGTAACCTTAATGGTTGAATTGCTTGATCAAGGTTATTGGTTTTGGGCTGAAGTTGAGTAATTTGGAAAGCCAGCTTACTGGGAAGAAAAATGCGCTTAGATAAATTTATTTGTAAAAGCACCGAGCTAACACGAAATGAAGCAAAAAAACTACTTAAAAGTGGTGAAGTTCGTGTTAATGGAGAGGTAGCAAAAAATGCAGCAATGCAGGTGCATGAAAATAATAGCATTACTGTGGACGGGCAAGAATTAACTGCGCGCACTTCTCGTTATTTTATGCTGCATAAGGTAGTTGATTCTATCTGTTCAAATGTAGATGAAGTTTATCCATCGGTATTACATTTTATTGACGTTGATAAAGCGTTTGATTTACATATTGCTGGCCGTTTAGATGCTGATACCACTGGGTTAGTACTCATTACAGATGATGGGCGGTGGTCTCATAATGTCATTTCACCAAAGAAAGACTGTAAAAAAACCTATCGTGTATGGCTTAAAAATGCTCTTTCGGCTAGTAAGGCTGTAGAATTGGTCGAAAAATTCAAGCAAGGTATTCAACTTCAAGGTGAATCTTCTTTAACTCGCCCTGCTGTTTTAGAGTTAGTTACTGACAATGACATATCTAACAAAGCGTATGATTATACTTCTAGTGAAGTACTGTTAACAATCACGGAAGGTAAATATCACCAAGTTAAGCGCATGTTTGCTGCTGTAGGAAATCGAGTTGTTGGCTTACACCGAGAACAAATTGGCGCTATTGAACTAGGTGATTTAGCACCAGGGGAGTGGCGTAGCTTAACTGAAAAAGAAATTAATTTATTTTCTTAACGAATATAATTATAGACTTAAAATCAATCAATCAATCAATCAATCAATCAACCAAATTTTGTTGTTATTGATCTGATAGACCGTATTTAATCATTAAATCTGAAATAAATGACGTTTCACTGAGTTTTTTCATTTGCTGTTCAAAAGTATTTAGCATAGATGAGGTATCTTTGCCCTCTACTATAACAGGAGAAAAGGCCATATAAACTTTAGCTTGTGAAACACATCCGGCAAGTCGATATTTATGCCATTCATTAAACTTTTTTAATTCATAAATGGTTGAGTTTTTAGTAAACAAAAAAGCATCCATTCTTTCTTTATCTAGTTTATGTGCACTTTGAATAATGTATCTTTCATGATATGGCTGATATTGAAACTGTTGTGGGTTGAGTTTTATATAATTATTAAGCTCTTCGATTGATGTATCTGCAGCAATACCGATAACTTTATCTTTTAATGATTCAATACTTGAAAAGTTCCAATCAGAGTCTTTAGAAGTAAAAAAACACATTTGTTGTTTGCCTACTTCCGTTGTAGGGAATAACAATTGTGGAGCTTCTGCTTTTGCTGGTGACAATAGAGCGTCAACTTTCCCACTACGAACTAACTTGATAGCACGAGACCAAGGGTATATTTGAATATCTAATTGATATTGAGTACCTTTAAATACTTCTTCAACCAAATCAACAATATACCCATTATTGCTGTCTTGATAACAAATTTGAGGGCACCAATCAATTGCCGCAATTGTAATTGTGGTTTTTTTATCAAATGACTTTGTAAAAGCCAATGCACTAGAATGCATAACAGTAAATACAAAAAGCAAACAGCTAACAAGTAAATTCAACATGATACTTCTTTTTTTAAATAAAAACTCAACAGTGAACGACCATTACACCCTAATTAACTTGGTTTTACTTATTATTTAACTCATTAAACTTAGCTAATTGTTCTTGTGTAGCTGGCAATTGATGTTTTTCTTTCCACTCGCTATAAGGCATGCCATATACTTGTTCGCGAGCAGTATCAATATCAAGTATAACACCAAGATTTTCAGCTTCGCTCACTGTCCACTTGCTAAAGCAGTTGCGACAAAAACCCGCTAAGTTCATTAGCTCGATATTCTGTACATCTTTACGGTTGTCTAAATGCGCCAATAAACGACGAAATACAGCGGCTTGAATTTCAATTTCTTTGTTCATGTTTTTTCCTCTTTAAGAAATTTTCAAAATAACTTTATGATAGTGTGTTCGGTACTCGTAAATATAGCCTTGAGGCAAGTTACGAGAAGGGAAAGTATCGAGTAACGAATATTTTACTTAATAGTCACGTTACTTTCTCCATTCGTAACTATAAACTCACTACTTAACTATGACTATTATTTAATTGCTTGGCTCACCCGTTCACCTGCAGGTTTAGTGGGATCAAAGCGTCTTATTTGTATTATCATCCCTATGTAAGGGTGATCAAAATAATGTATTTCGCCCGTGATCACTCGTCGATTTTGGCTAAAATTAATGAGTTTCACAGCATTAGTTTTATCACTTTCAATGCGCGTTGTTACTTGGTTTTGATTAAATACGTTGAAATCAGCAGTTATGTATAGGTAATGATCTAAATGTACTACTAAGAAACCATCTAAGAGCCAAGGTTGTAGTGGCTTCTTGGGGGGATTGTTAATATCTAATGTTTGAGCACCTATGATCATTTCAGCATCATTCTTAGCTAGAATATTATCGAGGCTTTGTTCGTCAATACTGTTAACTACATCGTTTACTGTGCTTATGTCTATATGGCTACTATTTATAAGCCCAGTCTGCGAAAAGAATTTATTTAGTGCTTGTTGTTTTTGTTCTGTTTTTATCTTTAGATTACCGTCAACAGACACTGTATTAGTATTTTCAGTAAATTCATCTACTAGTAAAAAGACTTCACCTGCATTACTTTCCTGATTAAGCGTTTGGCTAGTAGATAGCGTTGTATTTTGAGCTTGAGCTAGTTGTTCAAGCAAATTTTTCTCTATTGCATTCGCTTCTTCTATTTCCGTATGATAATCAGTTAACGCCTTTTGGTATTTATACTCTAGGTGTTCACCAGCAAATAATTTAAGAGGAATCGCTTTTTTTTGCGTTTTTCCGACTTGTCGCCAGCCGAAGTGTAACAAAGGTCTGAATTCTTTGCTCCAGCGTAATCTTTGACTAATATCTTTTAATAATAATGATTCATCAGCAATTAAATAAGGACTATTGCTGATATGTGCGCCTGAGGCATTTAATCTACTTGGTAAAGCATCAACACTAAATGAGTCTAAATTAAAATCTGCAAGTTCTTCTTTATTAAATAAACTTTCCATTTCCTGCTGAGTAATGAGGCAAAGCTCTTTTGTTGAGAAAATAGGCTTAGCTAACGCTTCCTTTTGTAAGTCGAGTTCAAAAGCTACTATTTCTGTTAGCGCGTCTTTTTGCTGAATACTTTCCTTAGGGGAAGTACTACTTGTTTTTAATACCACTTGAGCAACTTCGGGCTCAAAGTCTTCTGAGATGCCATTATTTTCTTTGTTGTTATTCTCATTTAAAACGGCTTGCAAACTTTCTCGACTTGTTTCTTCAGTAGTTTCACTTGAGTCGGGCATGTTAAATATTGCAACTTGCTCAATTAGTTGGACTTGCTGTACAAAGAGGGAGCTAACACTTTGTAGTGACTCTAAAAATAGACGTTGCTCATCTTTTTCACCACAAAGAGGAATAAACTGTTTTATTCTCGTTAAGTTTGGTTGTAAATAAGGACTGAGCAAGTCAACTGATTGTCTATAATCAGGCAGGTTTGAAGCAGTAATATCATCTGGAAACTGTTCTTTCAATTCTGCTTTATTATTTAGTTGTTTGAATAATATTACTTCAACTTCAAACCAACGTTCAGGTTTTTCCTGCTTTGCAGCCCAAACATCTGCACTCATTGCTATCTGTGAGATACTAATTGCAAGCAGTGAATAGAAAAAAGCTGAATTAAATTTCATTAATGGTCCGTTTGTCTTGTGTTAGTTTTATTGTTGTTTCGATTTAGTGGCCGTTAGATCATTCAATAAGTTGGTGATCAAATTAAACCTTGCCTGTTCACCTTCACTCGCTCGACTAAATTTAAGCTTATTAGGAGGCACCATCTTATACATTGTTGGTTGTTTTTGCACTAAGCCAATGATCAACATATGATCAACACTGGTATCGTCATTGAACTCAATTGACCCGCCTTTGTCACTTGCCTCAATACGTGCAATGCCAATAGTTTGGGCTTTCAAGCGTACTTTCGCAATATGTATTAAATTTTTAGCCGCTTGTGGTAATAAACCGAATCGATCAATTAATTCAACTTGAATATCATCTAACTGATTTTTGTTTTTACAGCTTGCAATACGTTTATATAAGCTCAAACGTATGCTGACATCGAAAATATAATCTTCAGGTATCAGTGCAGGTAGGCGTAAATCTATTTCAGTTTGTTTTGCGGTTACTTGATTAAGTGATAGTTGCTTACCACCTTTTAACGCTTCTACCGCATGATCAAGCATTTCCATATATAAGCTAAAACCAACTTGGCTCATGGAGCCAGATTGATCTTCACCGAGTAATTCACCCGCACCACGTATTTCTAAATCGTGAGTTGCCAGGGTAAAACCTGCCCCTAAATCTTCTAACGAAGCGATAGCCTCAAGACGTTTTTTAGCATCTTTTGTCATTCTTTTTTCATGGGGCGTTAACAGGTAAGCATAAGCTTGATGGTGAGAGCGGCCAACACGGCCACGAAGTTGATGTAATTGCGCTAAACCTAAGTGATCGGCCCTGTCCATAATAATAGTGTTGGCGCTTGGCACATCAATACCAGTTTCGATAATGGTAGTGCAAACAATGACATTGAAACGTTGATGATAAAAATCACTCATAATGCGTTCAAGTTCACGTTCTCGCATTTGTCCGTGAGCAGTTACAACGCGAGCTTCGGGTACGAGTGCTTGAATATCAGCTGCGGTTTTTTCTATCGTATCTACATGATTATGTAGATAGTATACCTGACCACCGCGCAAAGTTTCCCGCAGAATAGCTTCTCGAATAAGGGCTTCATCGTGCTGGCGAACAAAAGTTTTAACTGCTAGTCGTTTTGCTGGTGGAGTAGCGATAATTGATAAATCTCGCATGCCGCCCATCGCCATATTCAACGTTCGTGGAATAGGAGTGGCTGTTAGCGTTAGAATATCAACATTACTGCGTAGTTGTTTAATTTTTTCTTTTTGCTTTACACCAAATCTATGTTCTTCATCAACAACTAATAAACCTAAATCTTTATACTTAATGCTATTTTGTAAAAGCTTGTGTGTGCCTATTAATATATCTACTTGTCCAGATTCTACTTGTTTAATCACTTCATTTTGTTGTTTGGTTGTTTTAAAACGTGACAACACTTCTATTGATATAGGCCAGTTAGCAAATCGATCTCTAAAATTTTCATAGTGCTGTTGAGCAAGTAAGGTGGTTGGTACTAATATCGCGACTTGCTTAGCGTCGTTTACGGCAACGAAAGCGGCGCGCATTGCCACTTCAGTTTTACCAAAACCAACATCACCACACACAAGTCTGTCCATTGCCTTGTTTGATAACATATCGCTAACGACTGCATTGATGGCTTGTTGTTGATCAAAGGTTTCTTCAAAACCGAAACTGTCGCTAAAAGCTAAGTAATCGTCCTTATCACGTTTAAAAGTATAACCTGTGTTACTTGCTCTATTAGCGTAAATATCAAGCAATTCTGCAGCTACATCTCTAACTTTTTCAGCTGCTTTTTGTTTAGCTTTACTCCATGTGTCTGAGCCAAGTTTATGCAGAGGAGCATGCTCTGGATCAGTGCCTGAATATCGGCTGATTAAATGTAGTGAGGCAACAGGTACATAAAGTTTGGCTTCGTTAGCATAACTAAGCATCAAAAATTCAGTAGTGATGCCGCCAGTTTCTAACGTTTGTAAACCTAAGTAGCGACCAATACCGTGTTCGATATGCACAACGGCTTGACCAATGGAAAGCTCAGCTAAATTTTTGAAAATAGCATCAGTTTCAATGTCTTGAGATTTATTACGCCGTCTAGATTGACGAACATGATCGCCTAATAATTCCGATTCAGTTATTAAAGCAATGGCGTTTTTCTTTGCGCTTCCTTTTGCTTGAAAGGTGAAACCTTGATTTAGCGAGTTAACGCTAATGCCTAATTTCTCATCTGAATCGATAAAATCTTCAATAGAGTTAAACAGGTATGGCTTGATGTTATCTCGTGCTAGTAATTCTAAAACACTTTCTCGTCGGCCTTGGCTTTCGGCAATAAATAAAACTTTATTGGGGGTATCTTTATCATTAATAAAATTGTTTATTAACTCAAAAGGCTGTTTTAATTTGTGATTAATAGTTAAGTCAGGTAGCGCATTAACATCAAAATAAATAGCACTTGATTTTTGTTTTGCTTCACTATCGCTTACTTGAGTTTGTTCATCACCAGGCGTTGCCTCAGAAGGTACAGTTTCACAAGGTATTATTGTAACCCGAGCAAAAGGCTTTAAGGCGGTATATAGTGACTCTTTGCTTAAAAACAACTGTTCCGGCGGTAATAGCGGACGAGTAGGGTCGTAACGTCTGTTTTCATAACGGTACTCTATGTCTTGCCAGTATTGTTTTAGTGATTTATCTAAATCACCAGAAATGGCAATTAGAGTATTGGGTGCTAAATAATCACATAGAGTACTTGTGCTTTCATCGTTATTGTTAAGGTTTTCGAAAAAAAGCGGTAAATAATATTCGATGCCAGGAGGGAGAATACCATTACTAACTTGGTGGTATATAGACTCTTTGTCGATAGAACTTTTAAATATTTCGCGATATTGACTGCGAAATAAACTAATAGCCTCTTTATCTGTTGGAAATTCATGAGCGGGTAATAAATTAATATTATCAATTTCTTCACTTGAACGCTGATTTTCCGGATCAAATAAACGTATTTCATCAATTTCGTCATCGAAAAAATCTAAACGAAATGGCGTGTTACTGCCCATGGGGAAAAGATCTAAAATTGCGCCGCGAGCCGAAAATTCACCATGCTCCATCACTTGGTCAACACAACGATAACCACTGGCTTCTAGCTCTTGTCGAAGCTGATGTAAGTCTTTTTTATCACCTTTTTTAATGAGTAAGCTGTTGGCTTCTATATATTGTTTAGGTGCTAACCTTTGCACTAACGTCGTTACTGGCACTATCACAATACCTTTGTCCATACGGGATAGTTGGTAAAGAGTGGCTAGTCGCTGAGAAATAATATCTTGATGAGGAGAGAAAGTGTCATATGGCAAAGTTTCCCAATCAGGAAATAAACAAATATCTAATTCATTCTCATTATGCAATAAACTACGTAATTCCTGTTCTAACTTAAGTGCAGAAGGCGTGTCGTGAGTTACCAATAATATTGGAACATCACTTGATAGCGCACCTCGGTAAAACGCTAAACTCGCACTTGAGCCTTGTAAATTGTGCCAAGTTTTTTTATCAACTTTGCTCGAGGCATTAGTCGTTTTGTTTTTAGCTAAAGTTGGGGCCAGTAAACAGCTTTTTTTGCTCATGGAGTAATCTAAATGATAGTGCGAAAATTATGACTGCATATTCTAACTATTTTTGTATAATTTTAAATGAATTTGACAAAAATTTATTTTTTACCTAAACCTAATAGTGAGCGTTTGATAATTTTCTCAAATGCTTTTGTTTTTAAATGGAACTATTTACAAGGAATTAATATGAAAATTTTACCCGTTAAAGCACTTACTTGTGCGCTACTTACCACCACTTTACTTTTCAATACAAACCTAGCCTTTGCTGAGCCGACAGTTACAAATGAACCGGCGGCAATACAACAAGTTGTCAATTTGAATGAATCAACCATTGACGACTTAGTGACCTTAAAAGGAATTGGTCATAAAAAAGCGAAAGCAATTTTGGCGTATCGTGAGAAAATTGGCGATTTCAAGTCTTTACAGGAATTAACCAACGTAAAAGGTATTGGTGAAAAAATTTTAATAGATAACAAGGAACGATTGAAAATATAATCTCAAGTTTTCGTCTGTTTTATTTTGAAAGTCAGCTTATTGCTGACTTTTTCATATCAGTAAAAAGCTTATTAAAAAGATTCTGTTATTTCATTTGGTTATATAAAAGTTGTTTGTTATATGGAAATATTTAACAGAATATGGCATTCTTATATTATTAATTTTTATTAACATTTGTATTGGCAATGAATTTAACCCATTTAAAAAAATTAGAAGCGGAATCTATTCACATTTTTCGTGAAGTCGCCGCAGAATTTGACAACCCAGTTATGCTTTATTCTGTAGGTAAAGATTCTGCTGTGTTGTTGCACCTTGCTCGTAAAGCCTTTGCCCCAGGTAAAATTCCTTTCCCATTATTACATGTTGATACTAATTGGAAATTTAAAGAAATGATCGCTTTTCGCGATAAAATGGCAAAAGAGTATGGATTTGAATTGCTGGTTCATAAAAACCCTGATGGTATCGAAATGGGCATGGGACCATTTACCCATGGTAGTGCAACGCATACCGATGTTATGAAAACTCAAGGGTTAAAACAAGCACTTAATAAATATGGTTTTGATGCTGCTTTTGGTGGCGCTCGTCGCGATGAAGAAAAGTCTCGCGCTAAAGAACGTGTTTATTCTTTTCGTGATGAAAATCATCGATGGGACCCTAAAAGTCAACGTCCAGAATTATGGAATATCTATAACGGTAAAGTACATAAAGGTGAAAGTATTCGTGTTTTCCCATTATCTAATTGGACTGAGCTTGATATTTGGCAGTATATTTATTTAGAGAGTATTCCAATTGTGCCACTTTATTTAGCACAAAATCGCCCAGTAGTAGAGCGTGACGGTACCTTGATCATGGTTGATGATGATCGTATGCCTATTGGAAAAGATGAAGAAATTCAAATGAAGAGTGTTCGATTTAGAACATTAGGTTGTTACCCACTAACAGGGGCGGTTGAGTCAACAGCAGATACCTTACCTGAAATTATTCAAGAAATGTTATTAACCAAAACCTCCGAACGCCAAGGTCGTGTAATAGATCACGATAGTGCTGGTTCGATGGAGAAGAAAAAAATGGAAGGTTATTTCTAAGCCACCATTTTACCCAATAACATTTTTATTTGATTAAAATTTCCGAAGGACAAACTTATGAGTCACCAATCAGACTTAATCGAAGACGATATTCAAGCTTATTTAAAGCAACATGAAAACAAAGAGTTAGTAAGATTTTTAACCTGTGGTAGCGTTGATGATGGTAAAAGCACCTTAATAGGTCGTTTATTACATGATTCAAAAATGATTTTTGAAGATCAATTAGCTGCTATTGAAAAAGATTCAAAAAAATCAGGTACAACAGGAGAAGCGATTGATTTAGCTTTATTAGTTGATGGTTTGCAGTCTGAACGTGAGCAGGGCATTACCATTGATGTGGCTTATCGTTATTTCTCTACTGACAAACGTAAATTTATTATTGCTGATACTCCAGGCCATGAACAATATACCCGTAATATGGCAACTGGTGCATCAACGTGTGATATTGCCATTATTTTGATTGATGCTCGCTACGGTGTTCAAACGCAAACACGTCGCCATTCATTTATATGTTCATTATTGGGTATCAAACATATTGTTGTTGCCGTGAATAAAATGGATTTAGTTGAATATTCGCAAGAACGTTATCAAGCCATAAAGAAAGATTATCGTGAATTTACTGAGAGCTTAAACTTCTCTGATGTTCGCTTTGTACCTATGTCGGCACTTAACGGTGATAATGTTGTTGAAGAAAGTGAAAACATGCCTTGGTATCCGGGCGCTACTTTAATGAAGCTACTTAATACCATGGATGTAAAAGAAACAGAAGAATTTACTCAACTTCGTTTTCAAGTTCAATATGTTAATCGACCTAATTTAGACTTCCGTGGTTTTGCTGGTACTATCGCCTCTGGTCATGTATTGGTTGGCGATACTATTGTTGCCCTACCATCAGGCAAAGAAAGTGTAGTAAAAGAAATTGTTACTTTTGATGGTAATCTTGAGCGCGCAGATAAAGGCATGGCGATAACGTTAACCTTAGAAGATGAAATTGATATTAGTCGTGGTGAAATGATTGTCAAAAAAGGCAGTGTTCCACTTTCATCAAAAGAGCTTAATGCGACAGTAGTTTGGATGCATGAGAATGAACTAGAACCGGGTCGTGAATATTTTATTAAACACGGCAGTAAAATGACGACAGGTCATGCGAGTAAAATCGTTAGTAAGTATGATGTTAATACGATGGAAAAGCTAACAACATCGCAGTTAGTAGTGAATGATATTGGCATCGTAGATTTTGTAGTTAGTGAAGCTTTGCATTTTGATGACTATCAAGAAAACCGAGGTTCGGGTGCATTTATCATTATTGATAGGTTGAGCAATGTTACCGTTGGTGCAGGTATGATAAATCATGCTATTGATGGGCAAATTCATGAATATTCAACTTTTGAATTAGAATTAAATGCCTTAGTTCGCAAGCAGTTCCCGCATTGGGGGGCACGAGACATCACTAAATAGTATATTAACAATTCATCTTGTCGCTGTAGCGTTCAATTGTGCGTTAAAATCACTCATTGGCTAAAGTCAACTCCGTGATTTTCTTTGAACATTACAATTTATAGCTGAATTGTTAGTTGTTATGAGATGTTTGGTCTACGTTTTAACAAACAGTATTGGAATAGTGAATGGCAATAGAGCAGTGGTTGATGATAGCGGTTTTTATCGCCACTTTTGTCGGCCTTCTTAAATATCAGCAAGTACCTGAACGTATTTTTTCAATTACGGTACTTGTTTGTTTAGTTCTCTCCTTTGTTAGTGTTGATGATATTCTTGCTAATGCAGTAAACCCCGGTTTAGTGACACTGATTTTACTGGTACTTTGTTCATTTTCTTTTGAGCGAACCAGTATTTTACGTCGCCTAAGTAACAGTGTTTTTAATGGCTCAAAAATAAAGTCGATGTTACGACTTTTTATTGGTACTGCTTTTGCTTCTGCTTTAATGAGTAATACCGCTGTTGTGGCAACCCTTATCAATAGTGTTAAAAGTAATAAATTGATTAATGCGGGTAAATTACTATTACCCTTGTCATACGCCGCTATCTTAGGCGGTACTCTCACCCTCGTTGGCACCTCTACTAACCTTATTATAAACAGTTTATTACTTGAACATGGCGCAATAGGTTTCAGTTTCTTTGATTTTACTGCTATTGGGATAGTGGCATTATTCTTTTGTTTATTGATTATTGTTTTACGTGCTAGAACCTTGCCTGATATGGCGCAAGGAGAGCTGTCGACACAAGATTATTTGCTTGAAGCCGAAGTTACTAGTGATTCTAAATTAATTGGTAAAAGCATTGAAGAAAATGGTCTAAGAAATTTAGATGCATTGTTCTTGGTTGAAATTGTTCGCAAAGGTCGCTTGATCTCACCTGTTACTCCTGAAGAGAATCTACAAGTTGGCGATAAACTTATCTTTAGTGGTGATATTTCAAAAGTGTTAACTTTGCAGCAATTTGATGGATTAACTTTATTTGCAGAGCAAGATGACTTGTTACGAGATAATTTAACTGAAGTATTAATTAAAGCCGACTCAGCTATTGCTGGAAAAACATTAAAAAAAGCAGGTTTTAGAGCCCGATTTGATGCGGCTGTGGTGGCTGTTCGCCGAGAGGGTAGTTCTTTATCAGGTAAGTTAGGTGATATTGTTTTGCAATCAGGTGACTTTTTAGTGCTGGCCGTAGGACAAGACTTTTCCAGTAGAACTAACTTGTCAAAGAACTTTTTCATCCTTTCAGGTCACCAAGCGGTGAACATGCTTAGTGGCTGGCGTGATTATGGAACTATATGGGGTTTTTTACTGGCTATTTTAGTGTCAGTATTAACACCTGTTTCTTTACTCAGTTGTTTATTTATTTATGTTGCCGCACTTATTTTTAGTGGCGCACTAACCGTAAATGAAATTAAACGTCGATTCCCATTAGAAATTTGGATGATAGTGCTTGGTGCATTAACTTTAGCGAGTGCTGTTGAAAATACTGGCGTTGCAATAATGATCGCAAGTAGCATAGAGCAACTCCTAGATGGTAGTAGTCCTTATTTTGCATTTGTAGCTATCTTTGTTTTAACCTTGTTATTGACTGAGTTAATAACCAATAGTGCTGCGGCGGCGCTAATTTTTCCTATCGCCTATAATATTGCTTTGGGTTTAGGTGTCGATCCTATCCCGTTTGTTATGGCCGTGGCATTTGCTGCAAGTGGCAGTTTTATTAGCCCTTATGGTTACCAAACCAATGTAATGGTTTATAACGCAGGTAACTATCAATTAACAGATTTTGTTAAATTTGGTTTACCCGTATCAATTATTTACAGCACTACGGTGTTATTGATGATCCCTTTAGTGTTTCCTTTTTAGATTAAAGTATTTGAGATTAATACCTTTTAAATTTACACCTTAAAACTAATACCTTAAAGTTAATACCTTAAAGTTAACACCTTAATATATTAAAGAGTACAGAATGAAAACAGAAAATACTGTTTGGCATGAACAACATATTTCCAAAACGCAGCGTGCTAGTTTAAAAAACCAGATCCCCTGTCTACTTTGGTATACCGGCTTAAGTGGCTCAGGAAAATCAACGGTTGCTAATGCTGTTGATGCTTTACTGTTTAAACTAGGTTGTCATAGTTATTTACTTGATGGTGATAATGTTCGCCATGGCCTTAATGGTGATTTAGGTTTTAGTGATGATGCCCGAATAGAAAATATTCGTCGAATTAGTGAAGTATCAAAATTGTTTCTAGATTCAGGTTTAATTGTCTCTACTGCGTTTATTTCACCATTTACACAGGATAGAGCCAGTGCTAGGGGTAAATTAGAGCAAGGTGAATTTATTGAAGTGTATATTGATACACCGATTAATATTTGTGAACAACGTGATCCTAAAGGGCTTTATAAAAAGGCTCGTTCAGGTGAAATTAAAGATTTTACCGGCATTGATTCCAACTATGATATCCCTACAAATCCAGAGATTCATGTCAAAACAGCTGAGAAATCGATACAAGAATGTGCTGAGCAAATTGTAAATTATTTAGTTAAGCAAGGTTTTATCACAATAACTAACAAGCTTAGTGACTGTCTCAGCAATGATAACCTCAATAATAATGAGCAAGGTTAAATTATGCATTACGATGTTTTTAATGGTGATGCTGATGGCATTATAGCTTTATTGCAACTTCGCTTGTCTCAAAATAAACCTTACCCCAAACAGTCAACCTTGGTTACAGGTGTTAAGCGTGATATTAGTTTGCTTAAACAAGTTGATGCTGAACTAGCAACATCGGTTACTGTATTAGATATCTCCTTAGAAAAAAATAGAGAACCCTTAGGCCAGTTACTTGAAAATAATATTGAGGTTTTTTATGTTGATCACCACAGAACCGGTGATATACCACAATCGAATTGTTTAACTAGTTTACTCGATACTGATGCTAATATTTGTACTAGTTTATTAGTTAATAATTACCTTAATGATGAATTTATTAATTGGGCTATAGCGGCTGCTTTTGGTGACAATATGGAAGCGTCTGCACAGAGTCTTGCAGAGAAAAATAACTTATCAAGCGGTCAGCAAATGTTATTAAAAGAGCTTGGCACTTATATTAATTACAATGGTTATGGCCGTATCGTTGATGATTTGCATTTTCATCCGGCAACCTTATTCGAACAACTCTCAAATTACTCTGATCCCTTTGATTTAATTAACGAAACAGATTCGATTTTTTATAAACTTAAAACAGCTTATTTAGCTGACATGGCTAAAGCTAAAAGCTCAGCTGTTCTTATTGATAATGAACAGTTGAGCGCAGTGCAATTAAAAGATGAACCTTGGGCCAGACGAGTGAGTGGCGTTTTTGGTAACGAGCTAGCCAATGCATCCCCTAATAAAGCACATGTTGTTGTTACCTTAAATGAAAACACTACTAATGAAGAGGTAACTTATACCATAAGCCTTAGAGCGCCATTAAACAATAAACAAGGTGCGGGAGACTTATGTGCTAGCTTCCCTACAGGGGGAGGGCGAGCAGCTGCTGCTGGAATTAATTCTTTGCCAGCAAAAATGCTTGGTGATTTCTTTGATAGCGTGGCAAAATATTATAAATAAAACCTCACTAATACATTGTAATGTCTGTATTGATTCAGGTTCAACTTATTTGAAGCAAGATCAAAGCGAAAAAGGAAGGTATAAGTATATTTGAGTGTTTTTAACGAAGAACGAGTAAAGACTGCGACAAGATGAATTAATACAAGGAAATATAATGAGTTTATTAATAACGGGCGGCACAGGTTATATTGGCAGTCACACTGTAGTTGAATTACAAACGTTAGCATCTACACTCTCTAGACCAGAAAAAGAACAAGATATTGTTATTGTTGATGATCTTTCAAATTCCTCGACTAAAGTACTCGATCGAATAAAGAAAATTACCGATAAAACGGTTACTTTTATTAACGCTGATATTTGTGATTATGATGCGATGAATGCTGTGTTTAAACAGCATGATATTGAAGCAGTAATACACTTTGCTGGCCATAAAGCGGTTGGTGAGTCGAACGAAAAACCCCTTAGTTATTATTATAATAATGTTACAGGCACTGTTATTTTGCTAAGAGTAATGGCTGAACATAATGTTAAAAAGTTGGTGTTTAGCTCTTCTGCTACCGTTTATGGTGATAATATTTCACCACTAAATGAAACCATGCCTACTTCCGCCACAAATCCGTATGGACAAACAAAACTGATGGTTGAACAGATATTGTTTGATCTAGCAAAAAGTGATAGCAATTGGTCTATTGCTTGTTTACGTTATTTTAATCCTATTGGCGCGCATGATTCAGGTTTGATTGGCGAAAACCCAAATGGTATTCCTAATAATTTATTACCTTATGTTTCGCAAGTTGCTGTTGGTCGGTTGGCTCAGTTACAGGTGTTTGGTGATGATTATGACACGATAGACGGTACAGGAGTTCGTGATTATATTCATGTGGTTGATTTAGCCCAAGGCCATGTAAAAGCGTTACAGAATTTGGATAAAATATCAGGCTGTAAAGCAATTAACTTAGGTACTGGCAATGGTACTTCTGTGCTTGAAATTGTAAATACCTTCAAAGAAATTAGCGGTCAGGATATTTCGTACAAAATAGTCCCAAGACGAGCAGGAGATTTAGCGACTGTTTATGCTAATGCTGATTTGGCTAGTGAATTACTTGGTTGGCAAGCGACTAGAAATTTATACACAATGATTGAAGACACTTGGCGTTGGCAGTCAGAAAATCCACAAGGATTTTAATTGAAAAGTTCTCAGTCACTTTAGAATGGCTGAGGCTTGCTATAGAGCCATTCTAAATCTTCTTAGTTAAGCTAATGGCACCTCTAATTTCGCCTAGAGAATATCCTATTGCTTGATCTTTAGGGTAGTATTGTTTTAGCGCCGCCTTTGTTTCTTCACTTAACTCACTACCATGGCAAGTCAAGCAAAGAGGTGCAACGCCTTGTGCTTTCATAAATCTAAATTCATTATCAACTACTTCGGCTTTTGCTATTGTTTCAGCGCTTTCACCTTGTTGCTGCCGTTGATTAAACTCCTCTAAAGATATTTTTTCCCAGGTATCAGGTGTTGCACTGTGTTTGTTTCTCGCTTTTAGACTGACTCTTTTTATTTGCCAGTTGGTAGTTAAGCTTAAATTTTTAGCAATCTCAGGGGCTTCCACTGAACATACTTCAATTGCTTGTTTAACTCCCCCTTTGTTTAGCGTTTGTTTTAGTAGTGGTTTTAATGTGCCACCGAATTTTTTAACGATAGTGATTGCTTGAGTTTTAAGTTCATCAATATCTGGTTCTTGTGCCAGAGAATAATTAGAATATAAGAGCAAGCTAGTGAAAAATGTTAGAATAGTGCTTTTTTTTATGAGCGTTAGCATACTTAATACCGGTGATTAGTTTTAAGAAGGATAATTAAATAAATTATTACCCAGCTAACTGGCTTTGTTCATCAGCCCAAGCTAGAGCCTCATTATAATGCTTAACGGCTTGTTCCTTGTCTAGTTTTAGTTTTTCCATGACGATATTGGTTTTATCCCATTGAGCCGATTCAATAAATTCAACTAATTTTATCACTGCAGCCATTATGCCTTTTCGGGTGAGTAGTGGTTCTTTTATTTCTGCTGCTAAGGGAAGTTTAGCCAATACAACATTAAGTTCTTCATCTAAAATAGCATCTATCATGGATAATAAACCTGTAAGAAAAGCAATAGATTCATCAAGCTGAGACTTCATATCTCGTACAACAAGTTCACAAAATTTAGCACGGGTCATCGCTAGTTTTATCAGTTCTGTTGGTTTGTCAGGATTTGCGGTTACGGCAAACATTAAACCAAGAAAACGCTTAAGTTCACTTGAACCAAGTATTACCAATGCTTGTTTAATGGTAGAAACTTCGCTGTGGCGCTTAAAAATAGCTGAATTTGCATAACGAAGTAATTTATAGGATAAAGAAACATCACGCTCAAAAACACTCGTAATACTAGCGAGATCTAATTCTGGTTTTGATGTCTCATATAATAGTTCTGCCATAGCAAGCTGGGAAGGTGATAAATTTTTAGTTTTTACCATTTCAGGTTTAGCAAAAAAGAAGCCTTGAAAATATTTAAAACCTAACTGCTGGGCTTGATCGTATTCTTGATAGGTTTCTACTTTTTCTGCTAACAATTCAATATGAGGATGTTCTTTGATCGCTTCAATAACTTCTTTGACTTCATCAAAGTTAGTTTGTTGAATATCTATTTTAATAATTTTGATAAAAGGATAAAAGTGTGCCCAAACACTTTGGTGTTCGTAATCATCTAAAGCTATGGTGTAGCCTTTACTGTGTAAATCTTTGCATAAGCTTAATAATTTCTTACCAGGCTTAACGGTTTCTAGAATTTCAACCACAACTTCTTTATTCGTTAACATTTCTGGGTAACCTTGGGTCAAGGTTTCTAAAGTAAAGTTGATAAAAGCAGGCTTGTTTCCTGTAAAATCACTAATACCCAAATTGAACTTACTTGCTTCAATCATTTTACTGGTTGCTTCGTCACCATCTATTTCAGGAAAAACATTATCTATACTATCGCGAAAAAGTAACTCATAAGCATAGAGATCTTTGTTTACATCTAAAATAGGCTGTCTAGCGGCGTAAAAGTACATAGTTTGAGCAATATCTTTTTAATAAAAGCAAGTATTAATCAATATACCTGTTCTGTTTGAAGATGCAAGATTGCACGGGGATTTATTGTTTCTAATAGAGTTCAATTTTAACAACTGCTTTTTATACGAAGATTGTAATACTAAGGTTTATTTTTGCTTTCTTTCTTGGTAGCGTAGCGGTGTATTTTATTATAATAATAACAATTTAAGGGGAAGCACTTGGAATTCGGAACGTTAGTTTCTTTGGCATTATATTTCATCGTTATGTTAGGTATTGGTTTTTACGCTTTTAAAAAGTCTACAGATGATGTTTCTGGCTTTATGTTAGGTGGACGAAGTTTAAGTCCAAGTGTAGCCGCGCTATCAGCGGGAGCATCTGATATGAGTGGCTGGATGTTAATGGGCTTGCCTGGCGCCATGTATATATCAGGAATGAGCAGCTTATGGATTGCTATTGGCTTGGTCATTGGAGCCTTTTTAAATTACCTTATTGTTGCACCACGTCTTAGAACGTATACCGAAGTGGCAAACGACTCTATTACCTTACCTGATTTCTTTGAAAATCGCTTTAATGATAAATCTCGAATGTTAAGAGTGGTTTCTTCAGTAGTCATAGTCGTGTTTTTTACTCTTTATACATCAAGTGGCATTGTTGCGGGGGGCAAATTATTTGAAAGCTCTTTTGGTTTAAATTATGAAGTCGGTTTGTATGTTACAGCCGGTGTAGTCGTTGCGTACACGCTTTTTGGTGGTTTTTTAGCGGTGAGCCTAACTGACTTTGTTCAAGGTTGTATTATGTTTATTGCGCTTGTATTAGTGCCTGTTGTTGCTATTAGCGAAGTGGGTGGTATAAGTGAGGTACAAGCAAGTGTTAGTAATATTAACCCTGAATTGTTAAATATTTTTAGTGGTGTTAGCTTCATCAGTATTATTTCAGCCATGGCATGGGGATTGGGATATTTTGGTCAACCCCATATTATTGTGCGATTTATGGCAATACGTAGTGTAAAAGATATGCCTACAGCACGTCGAATTGGTATGAGTTGGATGATAGTTGCTATTATTGGCGCTATGGCGACAGGTTTTGCTGGAATTGCTTATGTAGCTAAAACAGGAATTAAACTTGATGATGCAGAAACTATCTTTATCTTGTTATCACAAATTTTATTTAACCCACTCATTGCCGGTTTTTTACTAGCGGCAATTTTAGCGGCTATAATGAGCACTATTTCTTCTCAACTATTAGTTACATCAAGCTCGTTAACTGAAGATTTTTATAAAACTTTTTTACACAAAGAAGCTAGTGATAAGCAGCAAGTGTTGGTTGGACGAATTTCTGTTTTTTTAGTCGCACTAATTGCTATTTATTTAGCTTATGATCGAAACAGTACCATTTTAACTTTAGTGAGTAATGCTTGGGCTGGTTTTGGCGCTGCATTTGGCCCCGTTATTATTGGTAGTTTGTATTGGAAAAAAATGACTAGAAATGGTGCTTTAGCAGGTATGATTACAGGCGCTGTAACGGTATTGCTTTGGATTTATCTACCTATTACTATAAATGGTCAGTCGCTAAGTTCTCTTATGTATGAAATAGTGCCTGGTTTTGTTCTATGTTCTTTGGTTATTTATATCGTAAGTAATATGTCTCCGCAAGATGATACTGCTATTTTAGCCACGCATGACGAAATGTTAACGCATCATAGTTGAGTTATGAGTTTAGAGAATGAGATTCGAATAAAGACCATGGTGAACGTGTCAGAACTTCGCAACTCGCTGCTTTTATTGCGCGTAATTAATTCTGAGCAATGAGAAGTAGCGAGTTGTTAAATAATAAATGTGAGGGTGTGAATTGTTAAAATTTTCTAATACCTATATTGATTTAGGTGAGCAGTTCTTTCAGCGAGTATTACCGCAAAAAGTGGTTTCGCCTAAACTTTTGTTGTGGAATAGTGAACTGGCAAATAGTTTATTTATCACAGAAGAGCAGCAAAAAAATAATGCGTTATTATCTCAGTATTTTTCAGGAAATGAATTGCCTGATGGTGCAATCTCTATCGCATTAGCCTATTCTGGACATCAATTTGGCCACTTTAGTCCTAATTTAGGCGATGGCCGAGCTCACTTACTAGGTGAGGTGATCGACACGGATGGTTTTCGTCGTGATATTCAACTAAAAGGATCAGGGCAGACAGCTTTCTCAAGGCGAGGTGATGGGAAATGTGCCTTAGCACCTGCTTTGCGAGAATACATTATGAGTGAGGCTCTTTATGCTCTTGGTGTGCCAACATCTCGTTGTTTAGCTGTGGTGAGTACGGGAGAAGTTATCAACCGAGGTGTAGCCAAAGCTGGTGCTGTGGTTACTCGTGTCGCTGCTAGTCATATTCGTGTCGGCAGTTTTCAATATTTTGCTGCGCGAGGTGATACGGATGCTCTAAAATCATTACTTGATTACAGTATTGAGCGTCACTTCCCTGAAATTAATAGTGTTGATATATCAGCTGCAAGTAGTAACAATTTCTCTGAAGAACAGCGCATTCTATTATTTTTAGAATATGCTCTCGACAAACAAATTACCCTCATTGTTGAGTGGCTACGTATTGGTTTTATTCATGGTGTGATGAATACTGATAATACTGCAATTTGTGGCGACACCATCGATTTTGGTCCATGTGCAATGATGGGGATTTATGATGAAAAAGCCGTATTTAGCTCTATTGATGAATATGGCCGTTATGCTTATGGCAATCAAGGGAAGATTGGTCAATGGAATATGGCTCGATTAGCTGATTGTTTACTGCCATTATTATTAAAAAGCGATGCTGAATTTAGTGATGGAGAAAGCGGTGATAAAACAAGCGGTAAGGAAAAAAAAGCACAACTAGCTTTAGAGAAAGTTGAATCAGTGATTCATCAATACACAAGTAAGTTTGATGAAGCTTATTATAGTATGTACGCTAATAAGCTCGGTATGATGGAAGTGAATTCGGCTAACATAACCTTGATTAATGATCTATTAGCTATAATGCAAGCGCAAAGCTTAGATTATACTCAAACCTTTCACCTTTTAACGAAATCATTAACAAACAGCATAAAAAAGGAAAAGTTAACCCCTAAGCTTGGTGACTGGTATATAACATGGGTATCAACCCTTAAGAAATTTGGAATTACTAAGCAAGAAGCTGAAAGTTTGATGACAACAAATAACCCTGTTGTTATTCCTCGAAATCATCATATAGAAGCATTATTAACTCGTTGTGATCAAGCTATTATGGATAGCGAGGATCAGAATTTAATGAACAAACAAAAGGTCATTACTAATATTGTTGATGGGTTTCTTGATGTTCTACTCTCTCCATATCAAGAAATTGATGCGACAAAAAACTATCAAGACACACCAGAAGATAACGATCAATATTATCAAACTTTTTGCGGAACTTAGCTTATACAGGTTGAATAAAATTGGGTTGATTTGCAAGCCACGTTTGACACTTAATCTGACAACTTCGTTAACTAAATGAAATATAGAAATAACAGTTTAAATTTTATAGACATTTCGCCGTGAAAGTTAATAAGTAATTATGCTGTTATAACAACCTCTATTGTTGATTTTTTGTTACATCACTGTTGGTTTTATTGTTTTCTGTCATATATGTTAAAAATTATTAACTTTATTGTTGACTTAGTACATAGGTACGGAGTCTATTATATAAGAGTGATTTGTCTTTATTTCAAAAGAGTTAGCTACATTTATTTAAGTAGCCAGAGGGAGATGTATGGGCAAAACAATGACAATTGGCAAATTAGCCAGTGCAGTGGGAATCAGTGTTGAAACGATTAGATTTTATCAACGACAAAGTTTGATTATTCAGCCTAAAAAACCCTTGAATGGCTTTAGGCAATACCATGTTGACACGATAGCGCAACTTAAGTTTATCATTAATGCCAAAGCCTTAGGTTTTACTCTTAATGAAATTCGTTCACTTGATAATTTATCTTCTGGGTGTGAGCTATTTCATGATTTAGCTAACGCTAAATTAGAGAGTATCAAAAATGAAATATCCAATTTACAAAACATCGAAGAAAAATTAATCAGCATTGTCGCTACTTGTAGCCCTAGTTGCAAGGCTGAGAGCTGTTCAATTATAGAAAAAATGCATCGCTAAAATTTCCCGGTATTACCTGAATCCTGTATTTTCAAGTGGCACGAGTATAAGTTTATTTATCACAGATATGAATCCCATATGATAACAATTAAAACAGATAGTTTAGAAGCCGATTTAGAGCTATGTCAACTAGCTTTAAATTCTATTGGCGCATATGTATCTATTAAAGATAGGCATAAAAAGTACGTCTATGCTAATCGAAAATTAGAAGCGCTTTTTGAAAATGACTATGATTCAGTAGTTGGCTGTGTAGATAGTCAATTATTTGATTTTTCTTGTTATTCTGATGTTATTGAAAGTGATAATAGAGTGTTAGACTTTGGTGATACTCTTGAAGATAAAGAAGTTATCATTATCAAATCAACAGGAGAAAAGAGAGTTTACTTGTCATCTAAGCAACCTATTTTCAATATCAATAAAGAAATTGTTGGTGTGCTTTGTGTTTCAACAGATATAACCGAGATATATTTTACACAAAAGCAATTAGAAATAGAGGCTACAACTGACCCACTAACCGGTTTGTTTAATCGTCGCTTTTTCTTTAAGTTAGCAGATAAGTATTTATCTGAATCTATTCGTCATGATAAACCCTTGTCATTAATTATGTTAGATATTGATTTATTCAAGGAAATAAATGACAAGTATGGGCATCCCATTGGCGATAAAGTCATTCAGTTTGTTGCCTCTAAAACTAAAAGTTTACTTCGTAAAGAAGACATAATAGCCAGAGTAGGTGGTGAGGAATATCTAGTTTTACTGCCAAACACAAGCGGCAAAGCAGCAGAGTTGATTGCTGAAAAAATAAGATCTTTTATTGATTCTGAATCAATCACAGGAGACTGGTCTGGGGTTATTTACCCCAAAATTAGCTTAGGAATTTCTACTTATACAGAAGGTGACTTTGAATTTAATGAAATTTATGTACGTTCTGATAAAGCACTTTACCAAGCTAAGCTAACTGGGCGCAATAAAATTTGCATACTCGAAAAAATCGATGACCCAGCAACACATTTTATGTAATCTGTATTATTAAGCTTATCTAGTCTACGTTGCTCTGGTCTATATGGACCAAGTGATATTGTCGTTAATAGTGCGTTCCCATTGGCTTAACGATTCATTTTTATCAGCAACAACAAGAATATTTGCATGTTCAAATCTTAATGATTCACCTTGAAGGTTTTCATCACTAAATTTATCAGTAAAAGAAAGATGTTCTTTTTTCGGCACAACAAATACAGTAACGGTATCTGTTAATCCTTGAAATACTAAATGCAGACTTTTCATGCCATCAAATCGACAGTAACCTGCTGAAATTAACTCGCCAACTGATCCGCTAAAGCTACCGTTAAACGTCGTCATCTTCTTATTTAATGACGTTAAACTTACTCGGGCATTATCGTCATTAGAAAAATATTCTTGTTCATGGTAAACATGTGCAAGCGCATAGTCACCTAAGTTAGTATAACTACTAGAAAACTGTAAATAATTTACTACTAATCCTGCAACAATGGCAACAGATGCGGCTAAGGCTAAATGTATGCGTGTTTTCCGTTTTTCTTGTTGATGACTTGCGAGTGTTTGACGTAAAAGCAGTTTATTACATAAATCATCAGGTACTGAAACTTTCATTGCTTGTTTTAGTTTTGCATCAAACTGACAAAGTTCTTGAGCCAATTGTTTTTTTGCTGGATCAGCTTTTTGTGCCGCAATAATATCTTGATCTATGCTTGTTGGATCGGCGTATATACTACGTCTAAATTGTAAATCATCCATTGGCATAGTATTTTCAGGCATAATGCTATCACTCATGGTTTCATCATTTATGGGTCTATCTTTCATGGGCAAGCCTCACCTTTTCAGGTTCTTTTTCTAATGCATCTTTTAACTGGTTACGGGCTCTAAATAAACGTGTCATTACAGTGTTCTTGTTTAAGTTCAACATACTAGCGATATCTTCGCCGCTATAACCGCCGAGTACCTGTAATACCAATGGTTCAGAGTATTCAGGCGGTAATTTCGCTATTTTATCTCTTAGCCAGTCATTTTCTATTTCTTGCTCAGTGCTTGTGGATTGTGTATCCATAATGCTGGCTTCTTCATATTCGCTCATGTCAAATCGTTTTCGCTCAAAGCGTCTTGCATTTTCGCGTCTTAAAATGGTAATTAACCATGACTTCGCTGCTTTTTCATCTTTCAGTGAATCAAGCGCTCGCCATGCTCTTAAAAATGTTTCTTGCACTAAGTCTTCGGCAACCTGCTTATCGTGAGTTAACCAATAGCCATATCGGAATAAATCGCCGTGCAGAGCCTTTACTAGTGCTTCGTATCTAACTTGTTTTGTCGCCATGTTAGTAGAGACCTGAGAGCTGTTAGATTTATTTCGATTTTTTTTATTAAACATGCTTTTTTATAATTAAGACGGATTTAATGTGAAATTAGGTTTGCTTTCAGCCTGAATTCCTGAGGCATTAACTTGCTGAATAGCTTTTAATAAGCTCTTTCCAATCCATGAATTTTCAGTTGTTCTCTTACCATACAAGTGTTGTTGAATTTCATTAATAGCACAAGTAAATGTTTCATTGTTTATTTGTATTATTGCTTCTGATAGTGTTGAAATTTCATAACAACTTTGATTAAAAGATGAATTGTTTAACCAAGGTATAACTAAGCTTAGCGCTTGTTCTGCATTATTTTTTTTGCAAGCAGCCATAAGAGCAAGGTAGTGGTTGTTTACCGTTTTTCTTTCTTTTTGCTGTGTTTTTGAAATATTTTTGCGTTTTAAATAGATCAAATGCAAAGTCCATAAAATACAGGTTAATAGCCATAGTGCTAAGAATAACCATTGTAAGTCGCTAGTTTTTTCTATGATGATTGGTTGAGCTAACGGAGCTGTTAATGCTTGCTCTGGTATAGCTACAGGTGTATTTACTGTGTTAACTAGTGACGTATTTGGCACATCAGAATTGGCTTTTATGTTTATTTTTTGCTCGGGTAATATCGCTTGTTGGTATTTATTTGTTACCGTATTCCACCAAGAAATAGTTATTTTTGGTAGTGTAAATTCACCTGAATGGCTAGCAACTAAGGCGAAGTTCTGTCTTTTTTGGCTGATCAAACGTTCTTTAGTTAGGTTTGAATGTAACTCTGCTTGATCTGGATATATCTTTAAACCAACGGGAGCTTTCATTAATATTTTTGGTAGTTGAGCTTTGCCAATACCTGCTGCAGTTAAAGTAATAGTACGAGTGATAGGTTCGCCTACTTTAAATTCATTAGGATTTGGTTGCCACTCTTGATGTAAAGTGAGCAATTCACTTGGTAACCAGCTACTGTTTGAATTAACAGGGAAACTATCAGGGATAGGACGAACTTTAAGTGTTAATTTCTCACCTAAAACATTTACTGGTTTGGTTTCACCAAAGCTTAAAAACCCGGAACGACGTTTTGATTGCACCATAACATCACCAGAAAACATCGGTGTTAGTAGCGTTAATTCGCCGCTATGCTCTGGTGTAATAGCATAAGTACGTTCTATTATTCGATAGCGTTTGCCATTGACAATGCCTTCACTTTCTTGATCTTTACCTACTTGTTCAATAGTTGCACCCTTTAGGTTAGGCTCAGTCAAACTACCACGTTGTAACTGAACACCAACATGTAATTTAATGGTTAGGGTCACTAATTGTTGAACATAAATGTCATTTGAGGATAACTCTGCCCAGATAAATATATCTTGTTGTTGGGTTGACCCGGCACTACCTTGTTCGACAACTTGTACATTAATAGCTTGTGATTGATGACCATCAACAGTTAAGGCTGGGATAGTTAAATTACCTGCTGCTCTTGGAATTAATACTATTTGCCAACGCGTTGTTCTGGTGGTTTTAAAATTAACCATGCTAGTTTGTGAGCTGACTTCTGTGCGAGCGACAATAAAATCGGTTAATAGTGATGATGTGTCAAGCGCATCACGATCAACGTTATCATCAGCAGTAACGGTTAAAACAATAGACTCATTACTCATCACCGGATTTGTGTCTATACTGGCAGTGACATTAGAAAGTGCGAAAGCTGTTTGGCTTGCAACTAGGGTTAAAAGGACCAATAATTTAAAAATATTTTTTACCACTTTTTCTTAACTCCTCGACTAGAACCTTCTTGCTTACGTTTTTGATATTCTAATTGCATTTTGTTGCGTAATAACAGGTAAGGGTCATCTGTAACCTTGTTTAATAGCTGTTGATGTTTTTGCTCAGTTTCTTTCGCTTCTTGCTCAGCGGCAATTTGTGCAGCTGTTTTTTCCTCGCCTTGTTCATCTTCTTTTCCAGCTTGTTCAGCTCTTTGTTGTTCTTGTTGCTTTTGTTCGGCTTCTTTTTTCTTTTGCTCTTCGCTGGCATCTTCAGATTTATTTTTTTGCTCTTTTTCTTGAGATTCACTCTCTGAATTTTCCTGCTGTTGCCCTGAATCATCAGATTGTTGCTTGTCTTGAGATTGCTTATCTTGGGATTGAGAGTCATCAGAGTTTTGTTGTTGATCTTTCTCTTTATTTTCCTCGTCTTGAGATTGGTCGTTTTTTGACTGGTCACTTTGTTGTTCTTGTTCTTGCTTCTTTTGCAGTTGCTTTATTTTTTCTATATTGTCTTTGGCGTCTTGCAGATCAGGATTTTTATTCAATGCTTTTTCATAACTGCCGATTGCTTGATCAAATTGTTGCATTTGAGCTAAAGCATTACCTTGATTGTATAAAGAGTTAGCGCTGTTGGCTTGTTCACCCTCTTTAAAAGCATCTAAGGCTTCTTGGTAGTTACCCGCCTTATAGTGAGAGCTACCTTGCCATTGCGAATTTTCAAACTGCTCAGCAGCATTTTGAAAGTTTTCTTGGTTATATTGTTTTTGAGCTTGTTGGTCGTCTGTTTGCCATAAGTTTTGCCATATTTTTTTCGAGGTACTTTTTAGCGTTGATGTTTGAGGTGAATCCGTTTGTTGATTTTCTTGTTCAGCACTTTTAGCGGCATAACTAGCTGGACTAATTACAGATAAAGAGAGCAAAAATAACAAGGGAATACAAGCTAAGGGTAGCATTAAAAGTGTACTTCCACGGCGAAAGTAACCCAACATTAACGGTAGTACTAACAGTAACAGCCAAGCGCCTTGTTCTTGCCATTGATCGCCAGCTTGTTGACTTTGTTGTTTTTCATCTTCATTTCTTTCAGATATGCTGTCTTTTAAAATTAGGCTATCTATATCACTATCATCATTTCTAATTGTTTGGTAGTTACCATGGCCACGCGATGCTAGTGATTTAAGTTTTTGGCTTGGTAGCCTAGGAACAACAATTGCGCCTCTGCTATCTTTTAATAACTCACCACTAGGCAAAGTTATTGGTGCGCCACTTTCTGTGCCTACGCCTAAAATATTTAGTTGATGACCAAATTCACTTGCCCAATCATAAATATCAGTTATTTCTTCACTATCAACGTCATCGGTGAACCAATATATATCACCATTTAAATGCCCCGCATTCAGGAGCATTTCATGAGCAAGTGCTAATGCTGCTATAGGATTAGCGCCAAGTTCAGGCATGATTTCAGGCGTTAGCGAAGGTAATAATAACTCGATGTTTTTAATGTCTTGTGTTAACGGGCTTATAATAAAAGCATCTCCAGCATAGGCAATTAAGCCTATATCGCCTTCATTTATTTTATTTAGTAAATCAATGGCTTTAAAGCGAGCTCGTGTTAGCCTGTTAGGCTTTACATCGGTTGCGTACATTGAATATGACATATCCATAATGAGTACTGAACCGCGCTCTGTTTGATACACAGGTTGTGGTAGTTTTTTCCAAACAGGACCAGCAAGGGCAATAATACTTAATAATCCAATAATGAAGGGTTTAATTAAGAACGCTTGCTCACCCATTGTTTTTTTATTTGTGGAAGAGCCCGAAGCGCCTTCTACTAATACTTTACTTAAATGGCTAGGTAAAAATTGCTGCCATGGAGATTGATAAAAACGATGTTTTTTTAACAGCCAAAGTACAAGTAATAAAGCAAAAATTGCCAACAACCAATATGGCCTGACAAAGTGGAAATTGCTTAAAAATAAATTAAATGTGGTCATTGTTATGTTGAAAACCTAGGTTATTTACGGCTAAAGCTGGGAAAATTGATGAACAGAAAATATAACATGCTTATTAACAAGGCTAATGCTAAAGGCCAATAAAATAAAGCTGTAAGAGGGCGCATTTGTTGTTGCTCTTGTTCTACGGGTTCAAGTTGGTCAAGTAATTGATAAATTTGGTTCATACCTTGACTGTCTTTGGCGCGAAAATACTTTCCGCCAGTTTGGTTTGCTAACTTGGTTAATGTTTGTTCATCTAATTCACTTGATGGATTAACACGACGGGTGCCAAATAGTGATTTCTGCAACATTACGTCAGCACCAATACCGATAGAATAAATGGTGATGTCTTTAGCAATAGCAAGTTCAAGTGCCTGCTCAGGGGATATTTTCCCCGCTGTATTTTGTCCATCGGTTAACAATAGTAAAACCTTATTGGATTTTTGCTTGGCATCAAAACGTTTTACAGCGAGTGCTATAGCATCTCCTATGGCTGTTTTTCTGCCAACTAAACCTAAAACACTTTCATCGAGCATCTGTTTAACCGTTTTTCTATCGAATGTCATCGGTGTTTGCATATAAGCATCATCAGCAAAAAGTATTAAACCCAATCTGTCTCCTACACGGCGTTCAATAAAATCTCCTAAAACAACTTTTAGCATATCAAGGCGATTCACTGTGCTGCCATGCAAGCTCATATCTTCAATTTGCATGCTGCCAGATAAATCAACTGCAATCATCATCTCTCTGCCTTCTGTAGGTATATCTATAGCATCACCTAGCCACTGCGGTTGACTTAAGGCTAAGACAGTTAATAACCAGCATAATGATAAAACAACTAAAGGTGCTTTTTTATTTGATTGGCTGATAACGTTAATTGAAGAACTTTCAATTAACTGCGGCATTATCAATGCAGCGCTTGTACGATTATTATCCTTTTTTGGTAACCAATAGACTAAAAGCGGTAATGGAAATAATAATAGCAACCAAGGCCAAGAAAAAGTTATCACGCGTTAACTCCTCGTTCTTTATTATTATTCGTGTTTTGGTTCGTTGCCTTTGGATTGTTAGGCGGAAGCGCATGAGTTAGCCAAAGTACTGCTGCTTGATAGAAGTTTTCATCTGGTTGTACAATTGCATTATCATTTGCCTGATATTGATTTAGAAATGCTTGTGCACTTAAATCTGTAAAATTTTTCTGATGTTTAATGGGTAATTGTGAAATTAAAAACTTCTGTAATGAATTACCAAAAAGTTTAGCAAGCTCGGCGCGAGAAAAGTAATGTATTGCAGCCCATTTCAATAAAGCCACGGTATCGGTGGTTGTTATGCTTGGGTTATTTTTTAATTCGGATAGAGCTTGTTTTTTAACTCGATTACGCTGAGCTGTTTTTTTTATTTTGATTAGACTAAAAATAGTGGCCAAAATGAGTAAAGCGGCTAATAACCACCAACCGTAGGCAATAGGATAATTTGAAATTTGCTCTGGTAAATGAATGTCCTTTAATTCTATAGCGTTACCCTGTAAAGGATTTACTTGAGTTGCAGGGGGCGTCGTTTGTGAAGCTGCTTGAGCGGGTAGAGCGCTTATCTTTTGCAAAATTTTGCTCCATTTTTTAATTGTTGTTCTAATGTTTGTCCAGCACTGAAATTAATAACTCGGGCGCCTGCTTTAGTGAGTAGCTGTGAGCAATGCTCATTAATGCTTTGTGCTTGTTTTTGATAAGTTACTGCTGTGTTAGTATCACCTAACGTTAACTGCTGACGATTGTTGCCATCAGTTAATGTGACATTGAGTTTAATTGTGCTTGTTGGTAACTCTTGCTCTAAGGGATCATCAATTAAACATACGACTAATTCACAATGTTGGCTTATTTGGGTTAAATGACGTAGCGCATCTTGTTGATGGGCATTATGTGCTTTTTTTAATTGTTGAGCATCGGTAATGAAATACACCAAAGAGCCAGGTTTCGCTACTTGCCTAATTCGAGCACAATTGTCTTTAAAGTAGCTTTCGTTCACTGCATTAGATTCATCCGTTCTATTTACTTTGTTATATTGCGATTTGAATTGAGACTGGTGCATAGCGGTAAGGGCATGTAAATAATGCAGCACGCCTTCTTTACGACTTCTCGGTTTTAGCTCTAAGTGCTCGTGTTGATTAAATACAATACCACCTAAACGATCACCACGATTTTTTGCATGCCAAGCCACTAATGAGGCTAAGTGAGCCGCCTGAACAGACTTGAATAGTAGTTGGCTGCCAAAATGCATACAGGCACTTAAATCAGTGGCAATAAGTACTGGGCGCTCTAATTCTTCACGAAATAATTTTGTGTGTGTTTTACCTGTTCTAGCCGTCACACGCCAATCGATTGCGCGAATATCATCACCTGTTTGGTAATGGCGGACTTCATCAAACTCCATGCCACGACCTTTACTTCGGGATAAATAGTTGCCTGACATTTGCCCATGAACATTTTTACGCGCAGATAAATCTATTAATGCTGTTTTATTTTGATAATAGAGCAGCTCTGCCATAACAAGTTCTACACCATTGCTATGAATGCTAGCAAGTTGATTTTGACAATTATTTGCAGAAAGACTTTGCTTGTTGCTGATTGCTTTTTGTTTAAACCACATTTCGTTTAAGCCACATAGTTATTGCTGAATGTATTGCTCAACGTTAGGCCACAGCAACTAAGCTTAATAAATGTTCAAGTAACTGATTAGGAGTGATTCCTTCTGCCTCTGCTTGATAACTAAGGATGATTCTGTGTCTTAATACATTAGGTAATACTGCTTGAATATCTTCAGGGCTAACAAAGTCTCGGTTATATAACCAAGCTCGAGCGCGGGCACATCTGTCTAGAGCGATAGTTGCACGAGGACTAGCACCATAAGCTAGCCATGATTTTAATTTGTCATCATACTTTTCTGGTTGACGTGTTGCCATTATCAAATCAACCATATAGGTTTCAAGGCTAGGTGCCATGTGAATATTAAGCACCTCTTCACGGGCACTAAATATTTCTGTTTGGCTTAATACTCTTAATTGTGTTTTTTCTTGATTAGCACTAGCCAGTGCTTCGCCACGGTTAAGTTTTAATATTTCTAATTCACTCGCTGCATCAGGGTAATCAATTTCTAAATGCATTAAAAATCTATCTAGTTGCGCTTCAGGTAAGGGATAAGTACCTTCTTGTTCAATAGGATTTTGTGTGGCCATAACTAAAAATAGATCAGGCAATTGATAAGTTTTTCTACCTACGGTTACTTGACCTTCGCCCATTGCTTCTAATAAAGCAGATTGTACTTTTGCTGGTGCACGGTTAATTTCATCTGCTAATACTAAATTTTGAAATAAAGGACCGGCTTGGAAAACAAAACTGCCGTCTTCTGGTCGGTAAATATCAGTACCAGTTAAATCTGCAGGTAATAAGTCAGGTGTAAATTGAATACGGTGAAAATCTGCTTCAAGGCCGTCAGCTAAAGCATTAACTGCTCGAGTTTTTGCTAGCCCAGGAGGGCCTTCAACAATTAAATGACCATTCGCTAATAAAGCAATTAGTAAATTTTCTACAAAGGCAGGTTGACCAATGATTTGCTGTGATAAATGCTGTTTTAATGCTGAAAAATGTTCAATTGCCATAATTATATTGTCTTATATCTATTCTTAGTAGAAGTCGCTTGAGTATATATAAGGCTTTTGCTAAAGAAAACAAGCCTTATTAAACTTAGTTGTAACAATTTTTTTCTTAGCTGACGCTCCTAATAAACTATGCTTCTATATTAAGCAAAAAGTTAAGAAAAAAATCAGGGATTGATATTTTCGTATAGTTAGTTAGAATCAAGGGTAACATTTAAGAGGTCAGACCTCTTTGTGCTTTGTTTTTTGAATAAAATAAGCGCTATTAACTGGAGAAAAAGTACATGACGATAAAAATGACCACATCAACAGGCGAGCGTATTGCTGTAGTTGCGGGGCTTAGAACCCCCTTTGCTAAGCAAGCAACTGCTTTTCATGGTGTACCTGCCGTTGATTTAGGAAAATTAGTAGTCAATGAATTACTGCAAAAACATGATATTGACCCAAATATTATTGATCAGTGTGTGTTTGGTCAAGTAGTACAAATGCCAGAAGCACCTAATATTGCTCGTGAAATAGTTCTCGGAACTGGCATGAATGTGCATACTGATGCTTATAGTGTGTCTCGAGCTTGTGCGACCAGCTTTCAATCAGCAGTAAATGTTGCTGAGTCGATTATGGCCGGTTTTGTTGATGTTGGTGTTGCAGGTGGTGCTGATTCGTCTTCTGTTGCGCCTATTGGAGTATCGAAAAAATTCGCTCGTACTCTATTAGATTTAAGTAAAACAAAAACCCTTGGGCAAAAAATAGCGTTAATTCGTAAATTAGGCTTAAAAGACATTCTTCCGGTTGCGCCAGCAGTTGCAGAATACTCTACGGGTATCTCTATGGGGCAAACGGCTGAGCAGATGGCCAAAACTTATAATATTTCTCGTGAAGAACAAGATGCTTTAGCACATCGCTCTCACACATTAGCTACTCAAAGTTGGGCTGAGGGTAAGCTTGATGGCGAAGTCATGAGTACTCATAGCGAACCTTATAAAGGTTTTATCAATAAAGATAATTGTATTCGTGAAAACTCGATTTTAGAGGGGTATGCGAAGTTACGTCCTTGTTTCGATAGAAAGCATGGCACAGTTACCGCGGCTACAAGTACAGCATTAACCGATGGTGGTGCTGCAATATTGTTAATGCGTGAAGGTAGAGCAAAAGAATTAGGTTATAAGCCTTTAGGTTATATTCGAAGTTATGGTTTTGCAGCAATAGATGTATGGCAAGATATGTTGATGGGGCCGAGTTACGCAACACCCATTGCATTAAAACGTGCGGGATTGGAACTAGCAGACTTAGATTTAATAGAGATGCATGAGGCCTTTGCTGCTCAAGCATTAGCCAATATGAAAATGTTTGGCAGTGATAAATTTGCTAAAGAACATTTAGGTCGAGATAAAGCGATTGGTGAAATAGACATGACTAAGTTTAATGTGATGGGTGGATCATTGGCTTATGGTCACCCATTTGCAGCAACAGGGGCTCGTCTAATTACACAAACGCTAAATGAATTAAATCGCCGTGGTGGCGGTGTAGGGTTAACTACTGCTTGTGCAGCAGGTGGTTTAGGTGCAGCTATGGTAGTGGAGACAGATTAATGAGTGATAATAAAAAAGAAGTGAACAGTGACGAGTTGTCAGTTTCGAGTAGCGAAGAGAAAAAGGGCAATAGCAGCGCCTTTACTTTAGTTCGTCAGGAAAATGGCATAGCCCATTTAGTCATGGATGTTGTTGCTGACACCATGAACACGCTTAAAGCGGAGTTTGCTGAGCAAGTAGCTGATGTTTTAGCTGATATTAAATCAGATACTTCTATTACGGGTATTGTTGTATGTAGTGGAAAAAAAGATTCTTTTGTTGCAGGCGCTGATATAAATATGATCAACGATTGTAAAACTAAAGAAGAAGTTGTTGCGCTTTCTCGTCAAGGACAAACGATATTCGCACAACTTGAGCAACTTAATATCCCTGTTGTTGCTGCGATTAACGGTGCCTGTTTAGGAGGTGGTTTAGAGCTAGCGATGGCGTGTCATGCGCGTGTATGTAGTGATAGCCCTAAAACAGCATTAGGTTTGCCTGAAGTGCAACTAGGTTTGTTACCTGGCAGCGGTGGCACACAAAGGTTACCTAAACTTGTTGGCGTACAAAAAGCGTTAGATATGATGTTAACGGGCAAGCAACTAAGAGCTAAACAAGCGTTGAAAGTAGGTTTAGTAAACGATGTTGTTCCTAATAGTATTTTAATTGAAACAGCTGAAAAAATGGCGCTGGCGGGTAATTTCAAACAAGTCGTGAAATTCAAATCATCGCTGGTTAATAAATTCCTTGAAGGAACATCGGTTGGTCGCGGCATTGTTTATAAGCAAGCGAAAAAATCAGCTTTATCTAAAACTAAAGGTAACTACCCTGCACCAGTTAAAATTATTAATTGTGTGAAAACGGGAATGGAACAGTCGCCAGCAAAAGGTTATCAAATTGAAGCAGAACATTTTTCTGAATTAGCGATGACTCCTGAGTCTGCTCAACTTCGTAACCTTTTCTTTGCTACCACAGAAATGAAGAAAGAGCAGGGCGTTGCTGATGTTATGCCTAAAAAAATCATTAAAGCAGGTGTGCTTGGTGGTGGTTTAATGGGCGGTGGAATCGCTTTTGTTACCGCGACCAAAGCTAATACTCCTGCACGTATAAAAGACATCGGGCATCAAGGTATCAGTCATGCCTTGAAATATAGTTTTGACTTACTCAATAAAAAAGTAAAACGTCGTTTTATGCGTAAAAGCGAAATGCAAAAACAAATGTCGATGATTACAGGTTGTACTGATTACTCTGGTTTTAAAGATATTGATATTGTTGTTGAAGCTGTATTTGAAAACTTAGAGTTAAAGCAAGATATGGTGGTTGAAATAGAAAAAAATGCCAAAGATTCAACCATATTTGCCAGTAATACTTCTAGTTTACCTATTGGTAATATAGCGGCTAAAGCAGCTCGACCTGAAAATGTTATTGGATTACATTACTTCTCTCCAGTGGACAAAATGCCTTTGGTGGAAATTATCCCTCATGCAACCACTTCGGATCAAACCATTTCAACGACAGTTGCCTTTGCTAAAAAGCAAGGTAAAACCCCTATTGTTGTTAAGGACAAAGCGGGATTTTATGTTAACCGTATATTAGCGCCATATATGAATGAAGCGGCTATTTTACTACTAGCAGGTGAGCCAATTGATAAGCTTGATAAAGCGCTAGTTAATTTTGGTTTTCCAGTGGGGCCAATGCAATTACTTGATGAAGTAGGTATTGATGTCGGTGCTAAAATAGGTCCAATTCTACAAGCTGATTTAGGAGATCGATTTACTGCACCTTCAGCTTTTTCTAAATTATTAGATGATGGCCGTTTAGGCAAGAAAGCTGCCAAAGGTTTCTATTTGTATGGCAAGCAGGCGAAAAAAGGTAAGCAAGTTGATGAGAGTATATATGCCTTATTGAACTTAAAGCCTGCTGGTAGCTTATCAAGTGATGAAATTGCTAAGCGTTGTACTTATATGATGCTTAATGAAGCTGCTCGCTGTGTTGATGAAGGGATTGTTCGTAATGCTCGTGATGGTGATATTGGTGCTATTTTTGGTATAGGCTTCCCACCATTTTTAGGGGGGCCATTGCGCTATATTGATAAAATTGGCGCTCAATCGTTAGTAGCACAATTGACACAGTGGTCGAAGCAACACGGTGAACGATACGAACCTTGCGAAGCTTTAATTACCATGGCTGAGAACGGTACTCAATATTATTAAGTGTAAAAGAGTTATTAAGCGTCTATAGAGACCTCTTCCTTAAGTTACAGTAAAGGAAATTGAAAACGTCAACTTTTAGGAGTTGGCGTTTTTTTTTGTTTTAATTATTGTAAATATGAGACTTATCTATACTGCAAAAATGATCCGGTTAACGGCAAAAGTAATCCATTGACATAGGCGATTTGATTCCGCTTTATTTTTATGTTGAATAGTTGTAATAAGTGTTTATTGGTTGAATAAATACTCTAATTTTATTATATTAGCGCCGATTTTTAGCGTGGACCTTAGTCCTGTATGTGTTTTATATTATTGGTTATGAAAGCCAAGAGTATCGAAGTGGAAGTATTATGTTGTTGCTTTTGATGTTTTTAGTTGTTTGTATTAGTGTACTTTGTGGAGTGTTCTTCTACTGTCAGGCGCTAATTACTGGTTTTGGTCGTAAACGTTGGACTATGGCTGGAGTCGTTTTTGGTCCATTAGTTTGGCCTATGTTTGCTATGAAAAAGCGTATGCAGTTAAATTATCTGTTTGGCTTTGAACAGCTTATTTTTAAGGCCTAGTAATTCTCAGAGTACTTTGCTTGTTTTAGGTTTGCTTTTTTAGAAGGATTTATAAAGGAAAGAGTCGCTGTGTGGGAGTGTATAGTTAGAAATAAAGCTGCTAACATCCATGTTAGTCGTCTTTTGCATCTTCAATGGCTATTGCCTTATTTGATGCTTAAGCTCTTAAATTTGAAACAAAAAGTTATTAATAACTTATGACCACCAAGTGTTGGCAGATGTTTCTTTTATTTCAATTCGAGCTGCAATAGGGTTTACTTTTTTAGCTTTTTTTGTAGAGAAAAACGTTTTAAATAGATTGATCATAATTAATCCTATTGATGTTATTATTTGAATTCATTCTTTTTCTAAAGTCTACGGGATCCACGTTTGGCACCAATAGTTTCAACATTCAAATTGTTTTCATTACTTAAACGGCGTGAACCACGTTTGGCACCAATAGTTTCAACATCCAAATTGTTTTCATTACTTAAGCGGCGTGAACCACGTTTGGCACCAATAGTTTCAACATTCAAATTGTTTTCATTGCTTAAGCGGCGTGAACCACGTTTGGCACCAATTTCTTGAATATCTAAATTATGTGCATCAGCCGCCGGCGCGGGTGAAACAGACATAGCCATTGAAAGAATAATTGAACTTAACATGCTATTTTCCTTTATATTGTAGTTGATTAGTAATTATCAATAGGAAATATGCTTAAATCATGCCAAGAGGTTTTATGTCTCTGTAGGCTATAGTTATTAAGGTGTTACAAGAATTTTGTTAGTTTTTTTTAGAGGACGTTAATCGATAGCCATCATTATTTTGTAATAATGGCAGTTTTTTGACTTAGTTTTTATTTGTCGTTGTTGTAGGTAGGTTTAACGACTGAAGGATGTTGATTTTTTTGTGATTTGATGGGCAAGTAAATATTTTTGAAAGTGTTCAGTTGCTAAAGGTTTACTATATAAATAACCTTGCAATTGCTCACAACGTAAGCCTGATAAGAAGCTTAGCTGCTGGTTAGTTTCAACACCTTCTGCTACCACATCCATTCCTAGGTTATGAGCAATGGTGACAATGGTTGCAACCATGTTTCTGCCTTGCTCAGACTCCTCAATGTCATCAACAAAAGCTTTATCGATTTTTAAGGTATTAAGCGGGAATTTTTTCAAATAAGCTAAAGAAGAGTAACCTGTGCCAAAGTCATCAAGGGATAAATGAATGCCCATTGCTCTGATTTGCAACATGGTATCTATAGCTGCTTGTGGAGAGTCCATTACTGTGCCTTCAGTTATCTCTAGTTCTAAATGCTTAGCAGGTAATTTACTTTCTTTTAAAATGCTAGCGATTTGAGTGACTAAATTTGATTGGGTAAATTGTACAGCGGATAGGTTTACCGCAACTCTACCATCAAATAATCCAGCATCCACCCACTTTTTTGTGGCAAAACAAGCTTTTCTTAATACTATTTCGCCAATATCTATTATTTGTCCTGTTTCTTCCGAAACTGGAATGAAAACTATCGGACTAATAATGCCTTTGTTTGGTGTTTCAAAACGAACCAAGGCTTCCATACCGGCTATTTTACCACTAGAAATTTCAATTTTTGGTTGATAATAAACCGAAAAAGAATCGTCTTTTAGGCCGTGTCTAATTAAGCTTTCAATTTGTAATCGTTTAACCGCTTGTTTATTCATTGACTCGCTAAAAAATTGATACTTGTTACCACCACTACCTTTCGCATGATACATAGCGGTATCGGCATTTTTAAGGAGTTCATGGCCGGAAATACCATCTTCAGGAAATAGTACAATACCGATACTGCTGTATAAGACTATTTCTTGATTTTTTATTTTAAAAGGTAAGGCTACCGTACGTAAAATGTCTTTTGCTAATGAGGTAATGGTATGGATGTCATTTGTACCTTCAATGATTATACTAAATTCATCGCCCCCTAACCGATAAACAGTATCCTGCTTACGTCCAAGTGTTAACATACGTTTAGCGACTTGGCATAATATAGCATCACCTATTTGATGCCCAATAGAGTCATTGATTTTTTTAAAGTTATCTAAATCAAAAACAAGTAAGGCATGGTTAATGTTGCTTCTAACTAAACGCGCTTGATTCGCTTGAAAGTATGAGCGGTTTGGCAAACCAGTTAACGTGTCTGAGCTGGCTAATTTCCTTAGTTCAGCTTCAGTTTCTTTACGTTTTGTGATATCCGAGAAAACACCAACAAAATGAGATATTTCATTATTTTCATCACGAATAATATCTATATTTAAATCCGTTAGATACTTACTGCCATCAGCACGTAAACTCTCTATCTCTCCATACCAGCTCCCTTTAGTCACTAGGTGTTGTTTAATATTTTGAGTGAAACTTTTTGGGTATTGATTGAAGGATAACGATCGCCCAACCATTTGATTTCTTTCTTTTCCTGTTATACGTTGAAATGCTTTGTTTACATCAACAGCAATAAATTGACGATCATAGATAACAACTGCATCAGATATATTTTGAATACACCTTGCGAAAAGCTTTAACCGTTCTTCTGCTTTTTTAATTTGGCTAATATCTTTCAGTGTTCCTGTCATACGTGAAGGGCTATTATTTTCATCACGCTCAACTATTTTTCCGCGATCTAAAATCCAAACCCATCGGTTGTACTTATCTTTTACTCGATATGTGGCTTCGAAATGCGCTGTCTTTTCAGAAAAATGATCGTCTAAGGCTATTTTTACTCTTTTAACATCATGCTCGTGGATATTGGTTTTTAGCTTTCCTAAGCTATTTTTATGTTCACTTTTATTTCTTGTGCCATCTTGAGGAAAATCTAGAATCCCCCAGATATTAGATCGATATATTTTATCGGTAATGATGTTCCAATCCCACATTTCATCACCACTTCCCCATAGGGAAAGTTTTAAACGCTCTTCACTTTCTTTTATTTGTGAATTGTAAAGTAGTTTGTTTCTATATTGCTGAAAAATATAAGTTAAAAATAATATTGTAAGTAAACCATAAACGATCAGCATACTGGTTGATAACCACCAAGGCGGTAAAATTCGCACGTCTAATTGACTAATTTTAGCTTTGTTAGGCTCATGAATGTCATATGCTTGTACTTCAAAAACATAATCACCAGGACTTAAATTTGTATAGGTGGCACGGTTATTACTCCTGATATTAGTCGCTGCGTCTATCCAGTTTTCCTCTAGTCCCACTAGTCTATATTTATAGCGAAGTTGAGTCGGGAGTTTTGTGTTTGGTGAAACAAATTCAAAGCTGATAGGAGACTGTTTATAAGCTAATTCAACCAACTCTAAAGCATTTAGTTGCTTAGTTAAGGTGTAAATATTAGTTTTATTGGTAGATGTTGCCTCTGTTAAGTTAATTGGGATTTTTTTATTTGCTACGTAGAGGTTTGTAAATACAGGAAGAATAATGTTTTGTTTAATTTTTAATAATTCATCAGGGCTGAATTGGTAAAAACCATTGGGACTGCCAAAAAACATTTTTCCATCACTCGCTTTAAAGGCCGCAGACTCTTGAAATTCAGGAGTATTAATAGCAAAATCAACATCAAATTTTATAATTTTGGATGTCTTAAGTGATATGGAATTTACTCCAGTATTTGTTGCTACCCAAATGTTTTCATTATCATCTACTAACAAAGAAGCAATGTAATTGTTTTTTAACCCATTATTTTCATTGAATATACTAATGTTTTTATTATCAATGTTAATAACAGTTAAACCTTGAGATTCAGTACCTAATAACACATTGTTATTATGTGTCCATATGTTATTTATTGAATTGTTATCAATAACCCCTTTTAAATCAATACTATCTTTCATGAAAGAATAATTATTAATATCAAAAGTAAACATTTGATTGTTTTTTGATAATAGAAATAGCTTATTATTATTATTAATTTGAAAGTTAAGAAATTTGTTATTATTTAATGTTGAATAAACTTTAAAGGTATTTATATTTGTTTGGTATTGAGTTAAGAAACCATCATTATTGATGTACCAGAGATTTCCTTCTGTAGCTAAAATAAAATTATCAGTGGGGTGATTCGATTTAGTAAGCCATTTTTTATGTTCAGAGATTTTGTTTTTTTGTAAATCATATTGATAAAGTTTTCCACTTTCAGTTTTTAGCAAAAGCTGATCATTATTTGTAGAGATGACTTGCCAAATGTTTTCGTTTAAATTTAGTGGAATATTAGTTAATACTTTTGTTTTGGAAAAGCTGAATAAACCATTTTGTTCTGTTGATATCCAAATAGTGCCATCCGAGCTCTCCGTAAAAGATTCCGCCCGATAGTTTTTGCCCGCATCATTCGCTAACCCATGATAAACAAGAGCTTTCACTGGTGAGTATTTATTTAATCCACCACCATAACTGGCTAACCACATATTATTATTGTTATCACGATAAACATCCATCAACCAATTTTCACTTATAGAGGTTGATTTTTCATTATTTTGATAACTTGCAATATGGTTGTTTAATAAGTTAATTGTATTTAAGCCATCTTGAGTGGCAAGCAATATTTGGTTCTCATCAAGCTGGGCTATGGCTCTGATGTTGTTAGATAATAAAGTTTGGTTATTATTTTCCTGTTCATTATCTGCCTTTAGATGTGAGATTAGTTGGTAACGGTCATCAACAATATATAAGCCATTATCTGTCGCTAACCAATAATTGTTATCAATGACTTTCATATCAAACAAGGCGTCAGCATTAATCGATAAATTGTATTTGTTTTGCTTTTTAAGGGAGCCTATATAGTTATAGGTCTTGCTGAGTAAATGAATACCGTTATCGTAACTGCCTAACCAATAGTTTTGTTGTTTATCTTGAAAAATAGTATTTATTTCTCGAGTGTGCTCATTGTAATTTCGAACTTTTATGCGTTTGAATTTTATATTATTGATGTCACTTGATAAAGTTAGAGTGTGCAACCCTTCGGCAGTTGAAACCCATAATACAGGAGAGGTTAGTTCTTCTTTTGATATATTGTTTTTGTTTTGATAGATATCCCAACATCGTCTTTAAGGGATGAGTCATCGTTTACTTTACTTTTAAAATTGTCAAAATTATCAAGTTCAAAATTATAACGACTTAAGCCGTTTTCAGTACCTACCCAAAGTGTATTTTTACTGTCTATAAATATTTTACGGATGACGTTATCGGCAATTGAATGTTTGTTATTGGCATTGTGCTTATAGATAACGAAATTATTACCATCAAAACGGTTTAAACCATCTTCCGTGGCAAACCAGATAAAACCTTGGTGATCTTGTGTGATACCAAATACGTTGGAACTAGATAAACCATCCAATGTTGATAGCTGGCTAAATTTCAACTGGTTACTATTCGATTCAATAAGGTTTTTTTCTGATTCTATCGAGCCGCTATTAAATTGCTCGTTAGAAGCGGCATTCACTGAAAAGGCAGTGAAACAAAGAGCGGTGATGAGTCTTTTAAAAGTAATCATGGAAGGTGATTTATCAAGAATTAACCTTAAAATACAATTTGCAGAAAACTTTAAAAAATATGAAAGCACAGATCAACCTAGTTCAATCTAAAGTAAAGGGAAAATGAAAATAATTGTTCTAATAAAAAAGACAAAAAAATATGCGACAAACCATTAAAAATCATGCGTCGCCTTAAGTCAACTTTTGTCGATAGTGAATTATTAACTTAATGTTTATCG
>MAAB01001201.1_pt1 | contig 86112 bp, 57 predicted proteins | sample 1115991 | NCBI WGS metagenome assembly MAAB01 (sample SAMN04961124, study PRJNA320927) | seawater metagenome | isolation source: sample BD02T18 sea water enriched with oil for 18 days | place: USA:Gulf of Mexico | collected 2013-07-27
TTAGAAACCAGCTTACTTGATAGTGATGGTACGCTAACCGTAGATGACACTATTATCAAAGCATCACTTGATTGGAAAGTATCAGACGATGTTATGGTATTTGCTTCATACTCAGAAGGTTTCAGACCGCCTGTAACCAACCGAGTAGGCGGTGGTTCGGCTGCAAACCAAGAAGGTGCTTTTGATGGTTTCCGCATCCCAGTATACTCAACCACAGATAACTTAGATAACATTGAATTAGGTTTTAAATCCACCTTGTTTGATCAAACATTACGTTTAAATGCTACTGCTTATTATTCAAAAATATCGGATCTGCAAACATCGCGATTTGACCCAACCAATATTAGTTTCTTAGTTTTTACTGACAATGTCGGTGATGCTGAAATTAAAGGTATTGATGGTGATTTTACCTGGGTAGCTACTGATAATCTGATCATCAGTGGTGCGTTTAGTTTTATTGATACCGAGCTAATGTCAATTAATGACGAGCTTGCCGGTATTGCGCCTGCAGTAGGAAGTCGTTTACCTTATTCAGCGGAGTTCTCGGGTAATTTACAAGCTGAATATTTCTACCATATAGCTCAAGATATGACAGGTTATATAAATGCTTCAATAAGTTATACCGGCGAAAGGCTTGCAGGCATGACAATGGATGCTTATGTGGTAGAAGATGCTACTAATTTAATTTATGGCACTGGCTCAGGTTTAAGTATTCAAAAAGATGCTGACGTTTATTCAGGTGTTAACTATCAAGATAGTAACGGACAAACATTTGCTGGTGGGCGTTATGTACAAGACAGTTACATTTTGGCTAATTTAAGCTTTGGTGTGACTAACGATGAATGGAAAGCTGAACTTTTCATCGACAACTTAACCGATGAAAGTGCAATCTTGTATATTGATACGCAGCAGTTTACACCAAAAGTTGTTTCTAACAGACCTCGTACGGTTGGTTTTAGATTCTCGTATGACTTTTATTAAACAGTAGTTAAACGCTAAAACGTTCAATATAGCCGTTTGATATTTGTATCAAGCGGCTTTTTATTGATAAAGTATCCGTATTTAAAATACGAGTAATGCGCTAATCTTTCATGGAGCCAAGTCATTGGAAAAAACATCACCTTCTTCAATTGAACAGCAATTGAAATCAATTCAACAATTGATCCAAACAACAAAATTCAATGACGCTATTAAACAAAGCAAACAACTACAAGAACAAACAACAGATAAGCAACATCAAATCGAACTATGGTATTTAATCGCTGTTGCCCAACGCTATTCCAAAGACTACTCCAAGGCATTAATCAGTATTAATGAATTACTTAAACTTGATGAAAAACACAGCCGAGCCAATCAAGAAAAAGGCTATATCAATTGTGCATTACACCAATCAGAACTGGCTAAGATTTCATTTGAAAAGGCGGTAAAACTCAATCCAAGCTTAGTCGCCAGCTGGCAAGAGCTAGTTCAACTTTATCGTGAAGCAAAACAACAAGAAAATGTACAACGAGCCGCAAATCAATTGGCGAAACTAAAAGAATTACCACCGGCTTTACTCGCGGTAACGGAGTTAATGCATGAAGGGAAATTATTAAAAGCAGAGCAAATTTGTCGGCACTATTTACAAAACAATAAACACCATGTCGCAGGCATGTGCTTGCTTGCTGAAATAGGTATTGAGCTAAAAATTTATGATGACGCAGAGTTTCTGCTGTCCAGTGCTCTTGAGTTAGCACCTACTCATGTACAAGCGCGATCTCAATACCTCAATTTACTTATCCGTTTAGGTAAATACAAAATTGCAGAACAGCAAGTTGAAAAATTACTCGTTGTACAACCTGACAACTTAAGCTTTAAAATAGCCAAAGCCAGTGCTTTAACCGGTTTAGGTGAAATAGAGCAAGCTATTACCCTCTTTGAGCAAGCCATTGCACAAGCTTCAGATCAAACCACAGAAAACGGTAAGCAAGTTGCTGGTTTTTATTTGCAATTAGGACATGCACTTAAAGCCAAAGGTGACATAGGACAAGCTGTTGTTGCTTATCAAAAAGCGTATCAATTAAATCCAAATTACGGTGATGCATTTTGGAGTTTAGCCAATACTAAAACGTATCGTTTTAGCGATGAAGAAATTGCCCAAATGCAAGCACAACAAGATATTAAAGATTTAACAATAACAGACAAAGTTCAGCTACATTTTGCTACTGGTAAAGCCTTTGAAGACAGAGAAGACTACAAGCATGCCTTTCAAGCTTACCAACAAGGCAATAAGTTACAGCATACTCATAATGGTTTTGACATCAATAAAATGGAGCGGCAAGTCGCTGAGCAAATAAAGTACTGCAGCGCCGAGTTATTTGAAAACCGTGGACATTTAGGACTTAACGTACCCGACCCTATCTTTATTGTCGGTTTACCACGTGCAGGTTCTACCTTACTTGAACAAATACTTGCCTCACACAGTCAAGTTGACGGCACTATGGAACTGCACAATATTTTGGGTTTAGCATCAAGGCTACGCGGTCGTAGCAATAATCAAAGTATTAACCAAGGTAATAAAGAAAACCAATACCCCAAAAATTTAAGTGAAATTAATCAAGATTATTTTAAACGTTTTGGGCAACAGTTTATTGATGAAACTCGTGATTATCGAGGGCAAGCGCCGTTATTTATCGATAAAATGCCCAATAATTTTCTGCACATAGGCTTAATACGTTTAATACTGCCAAATGCTAAAATTATTGACGCAAGGCGATCACCAATGGCTTGTTGCTTTAGTGGTTTTAAGCAACTGTTTGCCGAAGGACAAGACTTTAGCTACAACCTTGATGACATCGGTCGGTATTACCAATCTTATCTAAAATTAATGACACATTGGGATACGGTATTACCGGGTTTTGTTTTAACCGTGAACCATGAAGATGTTGTTGATGACTTGGAGAAACAGGTGCGAAGAATGCTTGATTTTTGTGGTTTAGCGTTTGAACAATCATGTCTTGATTTTCATAAAACTAAGCGCAATATAAAAACACCAAGCTCTGAGCAAGTTCGTCAACCTATCTATAAAAGTGCCACCGAACAATGGCGACACTTTGAGCAGTATTTGGCACCATTGAAAAAGGCGCTAAATATAGACTGAGTTTTAATGCTACTAATACAGCAGTAAAAAGCAATGAGATCTTATTGCTTTTTACTTCACAGAATTCCCCTGTTGGCTTCAATTAGGAAGTTTTATATTGTTATTTTTAAATAGAATAAATTGCAATGGTGGTTAATGTGGCAAGCACTGGAATAACCACAGTAACGATACCAATATCTTTATAGCCCTCTTTATGGGTTAATCCTGCAATAGCCAGTACCGCAACAACAGCGCCGCAGTGAGGTAAGCTGTCAAAGCCGCCACTGGCCATAGTCGCTATTCGATGTAACATTTCAGGTTCAACCCCTTTATCAATATAAGACTCTGACATGGTTGAAAGAAAAATTTGTAGACCACCAGAAGAGGAGCCGACAATGGCAGACATTAAACTGACGGAAACAAAAATAGACAGCAGCGGGTTAAAGTCAAGTGATAACAGCCATTGAGATAATTCAATGAAACCGGTCGTTTTGGTGACAACAGAGCCAAAACCGATAACAACAGCGGTGGCTATCAAAGGTATAATTGCATCATCAGCGCCTTTGCCGACGGTAACTAAAGTGTTTTTGTGTAACTTAGGAAAGATAACAATGGTGGTGAAAATACCACATAACAAGGCGATGCTTGGCCATAATAACGGCTGCTTTAAGGCGTAAGTCACCAAAGAATCATCCGCTGGTATATAGCCCAATAATGTGAGCAGTCTAGGGGTAACAATAGTCCCTATAACAATCAGCAAAGGAATAATAGCTTTGCCCCAATAAGGTAAATCATTACTCTGATCGGCTGCAATTAAGGTTAGATCTCTTTCGCTAGGATGAAAACCTTCGTTATTAGTTAATGCCTTTTTACGCTGTTTTTCCAAATAGACCATACCAACACTAAACATGATAAGGCTGGCAAAAATACCGTAACCACCAGCGGCAAATAAATCAGTTTCTAATGAAACAGCCGCAATGACATTTTGAATGGAAGGTGTGCCCGGTAATGCTGATAAAGTATACGTACCACTGCCTAAAGCAAGCGCGGCGACAAAAAGCCTTTTGGGGATGTTAGCTTGTTGTAATAATTTTATTCCTAAAGGGTACATGGCAAATATCACCACAAAAACAACAACGCCTCCGTAAGTGAGAATCGTGGCCGCCAATACGGTGATCCATAAAGTTTTTTGCGCCCCTAGTTTATTGACTAATGCCACAGCAACACTTGATGCCGCACCGCTTTCACCGGTAACCCGACCAAACATAGCGCCCATAACAAACAATAAAAAAAATTTACCGGCAAAAGAAAATGCCCCCAACGGGCCAAAAGCAAAATAATCAAAAATAGATTTATCTAATGGCAAGCCATTAGTGACCACCACTAGGGAGGTACAAATGAGCGCGGCCAGAAAAATACTGACGCCGCGCATAGCAAAATAAATAAACAAAATAACCGCTAAGACAATACCAATATACATTTTTAACCACCTACTTTAGTAATAACGGATGCTTGGCTAACAATGGCCATCACATCGCTTTTGTTGTTTAAATAATCTTCATGTTAAAATCTTGCGCTCGACGAGAAACTGCTTGGCCTATCGTGCCGATATTTTATCGTTTAAAACGGCAATGAATCGCTTAAATGCACAAACGAAAATCCAAGCAGTGATCAACGCTCTAGAGCTGCTTGATTTGGCACCTAAGAAGTGAGTACTTACTGAATATATTATAAACACGTCACTATCAATTAATGACGGCGACTAATAAACATAACCAGAAGTAATCCCAAAGCGGACAGTGAACCAATAATACCTAGAGTATTAATAAACATACCACTAAAACGCCAAAACTCTGAAGGCCACAAGCTGGGATCTTTGATAAAGGCATTATAAATAGTCGAAGATGCTGCGATTAGCTGTAAGATTGAAAGCACCGCATATAATATTATAAAACGTTGAGCCGCCAGCCAAATTAACATAGCAGCCACGATTAGAACTAACGCCCATAGTAATGAAGACGTTGGTCCAAGCTCTTGCAAGCCGATGGTCACTAAAATTACACTTGTTACATTCCAAATGACAGATAGCGAAAGATGGAATAATTGCAGCTTTAGGGCAATTTTTTGAACGTTCAATGGATTTTGCTCTTAATCTTAGAATTAAAACTCATAGCTTGATTAATACCATCACGTATAACATTACGGCGAACTTTCATTTATCACTGCTTTACTTTTTGTTACTCGCCCTTCAAAAACAGTACCCCACACTTTGATATGCTTGAGTTGTTCAAGGCTTAATTGATAGGGGTCTTGCTCAAGAACGGCAAAGTCAGCCATTTTACCTGATTCAATAGAGCCAATGTCTTTATCAAGCCCTAATATATATGCCGCATCAATAGTGATGGCTTTTAGGGCTTCCTCTAATGTTAATCCGCGTGGTGGAATATACTTTTTGCCACTCATTGTTTCTCTACTCATGGCTGTCCAAGCAAGATATAAAGGGCGTGCTGGCGCCATGCCAAAATCTGAATGCAAGGCAACTGGTACGCCACGTTCGACCAATCCAGCTAATGGTGTGATACGTTTGGCTCTATCAACACCTAATCCTTCTTTAGCATAGCTATCTCCTAAAGCATATAAGTAAAACGGATTAGCTGAAACTGATGCGCCAAATCTAGCAATACGCCGATTAATATATTCATTAGCATAACCATAATGTTCAATAACCAACGAGTTAGGCAGACGAGGAGTTTCTTTTTGTAACTGCTCAAACACATCTAAAGTACGGTTAATACCTGAATCGCCATTGGCATGAACATGAATACGATACCCTGCTTGCCAATATTTTCTTGCTTGTGCAACAAAGTTTTTATCATCAGTGAGCCATTCACCTTGATGGCCATCAATATAGCCCGGCTCAGCTAATTGCATTAGTTGTGAGAACATTGCGCCATCAGCAAATAACTTTATTCGTTTACCGTGTACCACTTGTGCAGAAATAGAGTCACTCGTTAGACTGTCATTTATTACTTTAAATGAGGCGTCCAAGCCACCGAACTGCTTTGCCATTAATTTAGCTGATGGCACAATTACAGTGCGAAGTGGCGCCTGTTTATCTACCAAGTTACGTTTTATTGCTCCTTGCTCTAACGGCCAACTCACTTGCCCGGTTGCTAAATCTCCAATGGTAGTAACCCCACCTGAAACTAAATAATCAACATTACGACGATAGCCGCTATCCACATTCGCTGGAGCCAATAAATAGCTTGCCAATCGAGGTACAACCACATCAAAAAAGCCTGCTTCAATAAAATGTCCTTTTTCCCAATCAACATTATTCTGATAATCAGCCATATCAGCTTGCGTTAGCTTCATATACGTTAATGCAGCGCTATTAAAGATCGCCTCATGTGCCGATCGCTGCCAAACCATAATTGGTCGTTTACTGTCTAGTTTATCTAATATTGCACGAGTTATTTCACCATGCTCAGGCTTTGACCAACCCCAGGTGATAAATATTGGTTGGTGATTATTTTTTGTTGCGACCAATGAAGCTTTCAATCGAGACATATAAGTCTCAGCATCCCGTGTAGCAGGCACTACGGTATCATGTAACAACCAGCGCTCTGGCGTGATCCATGTTGTGCCAAATTGAATAGCGCCAAGTAAAGGATGAACGTGTGGATCAATCAGTCCGGGCATCAACACTTTATCTGAAAATTGTTTGTCTATTTTATACGGATAATAGTCTAGCCAAGGTTGTAAATCAGCTAAACTGCCAACCGATAAAATCCTATTATCACGTATTGCTACCGCTGTTGCCGTTGGTTGAGTAGCATCCATGGTAATAATTTTTTTAGCAATATAAACCGTAATATTAGATTTTTTCTCAAGTTCCTCTGCATAAGCAGTTTGAGAACTTAAGGTACTACTTACCCAAATAAACAGTGTAGAGGAGATAATAAATATAGGTTTCATCATGAGTACTTATTTAGCCATATCAATTGCTAGTTTTGTTAAATCAAGAGTGTAACTTGCAGCATCCATTGGAATGCTGATAGTTTTGCCAGACTTAATGAGTTCATACATGTTGATGTCATACTGAACCCACTTATCATCATAGGTGTACTCAATGACCGTATCACCCGTCTCAAGACTTTGAGTTAACATCCATTCAGTAGCATAACCCGCCATTTTTCCATTAATTTCTCTGTTAGCGGCATCATGAGGTACACGAGAAGCAATAGTTGATAACTTCATCATGCCATTACGTAAATTGCTTGGCTGGGTTAGTTGTTGATAAAAATATTGTGCATGTAAATATCTGTCTCGTGGATTGGTATTGCCTGTTGAGCCAAAATCAGCACCTTTATGAGCGCGCTCGTTTGCAGCAGGAGTTTTATACCAAGCTTTAATATGACTGTGGTGGCTAGGTTGATTGGTCATCACCATAGCCTCTTTACCACGGTAAAGTTTCAACCCACTAGGATCATATTCAATAATCAGTCTGTCACCTGACTTATCAGTTAATGACCAATGAAATTGTGGTGGTGACGCCAAACCTGGCAAACCGACGCTAAAAGTTTCTAATTCATGAATATTCTTGACAACTTCAGCAACTGACGCGTAGCTTGAAAGTAAGTATTCACCTAAAGCTAGCTGAGAAAGTGAGCCTTGCTTTTCATCAACGCCTAAAGTCATTGGCCCATAATAAAGTACGTTCATACTCAACCCTTCACTATTTAAACCATCATGTACTAGGCCACCATAAGCCAATACACCAGCAATAGCGTATTTAGTTTTATATGTTCCCCCTGATGATTTAACTCCATGAAGATAGCGTTGTGTGCCAGCAAGAAGTGTACCTATATAGGGATTGGTGCTCTCGCTCCAATCATTATTGCGTGCGGTGATTACACCAAACTGCTCAGTATGCCAAGCAATAGAAGTACAGGCATTAGCTGCCGTAGAAGCTAGGCTAAAAGATAATACGGCACTAGTGATTACATTTTTTAAAATATTCAATTTATTCTCCTTGATTTAGAAAATTCAGAGCAAATTTATTTTAACGTTGGTGGTAAAAATATGAGCTAGTAAACTAGCTCATATTTGCATGTTTAAAAATTAAATTTTGTTTCTATACCAAAGGTTCTAGGTTTAGCATAACCGGCCAAGATGGTACCAAAAAAGTCTCTAAAGCTATCGACCATATGGTCACTTTCCGTTAGGTTTTGTCCCCAGAGTGAAACTTCCCATATGCCACTATCACTCAGTAAGCTAATACGGGCATTCAACACGCTAAAGCTATCAGCTTTATCAAAATCGGCCGTATCTCCCCCGGGGAAAACATGATTATCATCATTGTTAACCATGTAATATTGCTCTGCAGTGTAATTGTAATCAACTCGATACATAATGCTTGATGATAATGCTGCCACCTCTTGGTAATATTGAAGACCAAGCCCTAGGGTTACTTTAGGAGCATTTGGCAAATCATTACCGGAGGCATCGCTGCCACCAGCACCACCGCCAGGAAAGTTATCAAAAGTAGCATCAAGTAAACCTATCGCGCCATTAATTTTAAAGTCATCGGTTATTTGATAGTCAATTTCAACCTCAAGACCTTGGGTGATGACTTCTGCGGCATTGGTAATAGAAAGCGCAGTACGCCCTTCACCTAAGTCAATATATTGATTAACCTGGTAATCATCATAAGCAGCATAAAACAAAGCAGTATTTAATCGTAAACGATAATCCATTAATTCCGCTTTATAGCCAACTTCAAAGCTGGTTACCGTTTCTTCGTTGAACTCAATGCCTTCTTGTAAAACTTCTTCAGTAACAAAATCTAAGTTATAGCCGCCACTTTTAAAGCCTGTCGATACACGTGCATAAGTTTGGCTATTTTCTGACAAAGCATAATTAATATTTACAGAAGGCGATACATTGGTATCAGTACGTTCATCAATAACAGTGCCTGTGGCAATGTTAAAAAATCCTGAGTTAGCGCCATCAATGGTCCAATCAACATTTTTTGTTTCGGAAGAATAACGCACACCAAAACCTAAAACAAAATCATCATTTAAATCATAGCTACCATTAGCAAAAAGAGCATGACTACGCGTTTCAACATCACCATCAATTGACACCGCTGGGCGACCTGGTTGTAAGCGTGGATCACCAAAAATAACAATATCATTACCGCCATTGGCATCACGTACAGTGGTACTATCTAAACTAAATAAATAAGCACCTAATATATATTTAAAGACAGCATTATCAGGAGAAATTAACTGTAGCTCTTGGCTAGTTTGCTGATAAGCATCAGTATAAAAAGTATTAAGAATATCAAGTGGGCCATGATCGACATCAATGCCAATACTCATTTCGGTATCACGATAAGCTGTTATTGATTTTATTGAGAAATCATTATCAAACGTATAATCTAAGGCGATTGAGCTACCCCAAACTGCTTTGTCCTCATCCATATCTTTATCTTGAAAATATTGATACTTATTACTGGCAGTACCCTGATAAATATCACCAAACATACCCTCAGTAGGGTGACCGCCAAGGGGGCCAGATAGTGGCATATTTGAGAATGCCAATCGGTCTTGGCTGGAATAGTCGGCACTAAAACTTAATTCAAGATTATCGGTTAATTCAGACAGTAGGTTAATTCGGCCGGAGGTTTCATCTTTCTCACCAACTTTAGTGTTGAGCATTTTATTTTCAATAAAACCTTCTTGTTCTGCTTTATTGAAAAACACTTTAGCGTAAGTGGTATCACTAAGCGGTACATTCAGTTGAAGGTTGTAATCACGAGTATCATAGTTGCCCAAATTAACACTCACAGAGCCTTCAAATTCGTCTGTTGGCTCTTGAGATATTAAGTTTATTGCGCCGGCAATAGTATTTTTACCAAATAAGGTCCCTTGTGGCCCTCTAAGCACTTCAACACGTTCTAAATCAACTAACCCTTGATTAATTGCCGGTGATTGCCCCAGATAAACCCCATCAATGTAAACTCCTACTCGGCTATCAAAACCTATATTTCTGCTGTTGGCACCAACACCACGAATACTAATTTTAGAGTTAAAGTCACTGCCTTGGCTAATCGTTAAGTTTGGTGCAGTATCGCCAATGTCTATTAGTTTTTTAATACCACGCTGGGCTAGTTCTTCCTTACCAACATTAGTTACTGATATAGGAACATCAATTAACCTTTCGATTCTTTTTTGTGAGGTTACGGTAATGGTTTCTATTTTTTCTTTATTTTTTGCTTGCTCTATTGTTTCACCTTGTGCAAAAGCACTTTGAGTTTGCAAAGCCAATAGTACTGCGCCACTAATTAATGACAATTTAACTGATTTAACTTTCATAGTTTTCCCCATTTTGCCAAAAGCATAATTTTTAATAAATATAATTATTATTTTTTGTTTTAGACACTATGCATAATTTATAGCAATACAAACGGGAATATCATGCCAGGTAAGTATGAAAATCACGCCAAACAAATGAGTGGCAATTAATCACGTCATTAACGGTATAAAACAAATGTAAAATAATTACCTTAATAATCAGGGTGGTACAGTGGTGGTGTTTTGAGGGAACAAATAATACAACTAGGCGTCATGCCAAAACAACAAATTAAGAATCAATTGACATTTATTACTCAGCTTTTATATTTAATTGAAATATTAAGCCAGATTATCAATGAATCTGAATGGGGATTATATGTTTGACCGTGATACACACCTACCTAACCTAGAACAAACTACTTTAGTAGATGAAATAAATACAGCTTGTAAAAAGTATGCCAAAAATCCAGCTTTTAATTACTTAGGAAAAGCTTACAGTTTTGCTGAAATTGATCTGTATGCCAGTACATTTTCTGCTTGGTTACAGCAAAACACTTCCTTGCAACCTGGTGACAGAATAGCTATCCAGTTACCTAATGTTATTCATTACCCAATTGCCGCAATTGCCGCCATGCGTGCTGGCTTAGTCATAGTAAACACCAACCCTCTGTATACTGCTCGAGAATTAAGGCATCAGTTTAAAGATAGTGGTGCAAAAGCAATTGTTGTACTTGAGAGTATTGCGAGTACAGTCAATAAAACGTTGCCTGAAAGTAATATCGAAACGGTTATTCTAGTTAATGCAAACACACTACTCAAACACCAAACAATATCAATGAATAATGCTAAAGAAGTTATCAGTTTTGGTGAAATATTGGCTCAAGGAGAAGAACTCAGTCCTGCGCTAGTTGAAATAAACAATAAAGCCTTGTCATTATTACAATACACAGGCGGTACTACCGGCGTTTCAAAAGGGGCAATGTTGAGTCAGCACAACTTGTTGTCAAATATTTACCAAGTAATGTCACGAATAGATACCGTTTTTACACCAGGTGAGGAGAAACTGGTTCTGCCACTGCCGCTATACCATATTTTTGCCTTCACTATTTCTTATATGTATTTTACTCGAGGATGTTGTTCTATATTGATCCCTAACCCGAGTAACCTAGATCAATTTGTACAACTGATAGAAAATGAGAATTTTACCTCTTTTGCAGGCATTAACACCTTATTGATTGGCTTAACTAACCATGAAAAATTCAAAACACTTGATTTTAGCAAATTAAAATTCACCATTACCGGTGGTGCAGCAACCACTATAGCAGCAATAAAAAGTTGGCATAAAGTTACTGGTTGTAAGGTCAGTGAAGGTTGGGGTTTGTCAGAATCATCACCGGCCCTAACACTTAACCCTCCTTCAGCGCCACAAGCGAGTTGTGCTGGTTTACCTGTACTTGGCACCGAAATTTGTATTGTGGATAACAAAGGAGATTTAGTGGCGCAAGGCAAAGAAGGGGAAGTTTGGGCAAGGGGTCCGCAAATAATGTTAGGGTACTGGCAACGTCCTGAAGCAACAGCACAAACGGTGAGTCAAGATGGCTGGTTAAAAACAGGAGATATTGGCTACCTGCAAGCTGATGGTTTTGTAAAGTTAGTCGATCGTAAAAAAGACATGATCATTGTCTCAGGTTTTAATGTCTATCCTAATGAAATTGAAGATGTGCTCAGTAGTCATGAACATGTACTAGAAGCCGCGGTTATTGGTATGCCTAGCGATAAAACGGGTGAGTCAATTCGTGCTTATATCACGTTAAAATCATCAAGTTGCACAGTTGAAACGTTAAAACAATATTGCAGAGAGCAGCTTACCGGTTATAAAATCCCTAGAGAAATTATATCTACTCAGGCTTTACCAAAATCTCCTGTGGGTAAAATCCTCAGAAGAGAACTTCGTCAAAAGGCATTAGCTGAAATGAGGCCTAAATAATTATAACATTGTACTAATGGATAACAGTTTTATGCTGCAGAAATCGTTTTCTATACTCTGAAGGACAAGCATCGAACCAATTTCTAAAAGCAACATTCAAGCTGTTGCTATCACTGTAGCCAAGTAACAGAGCAATCTCTAAAATTGATTGCTCTGTTTCAATTAAATAATATTCAACTTGCTCTTTACGGTACTCCTCAAGCACAAAACCAAAACTAGTTTGCTCTGTCTTTAATTGACGTTGCAAAGTGCGCTTACTTAATCCAATGGCTTGTGCTACACAGGCCAAATTGCCTTCCCCTTTAGGTAATAACCCAGATAACGCCACACGCATTTTTGATTCACAAGTAGTTTGGTGGGATAAACTTTTCAATATAGGTGCTGCTAAGGTTTTCAACATGGCATGCAATTCAGCGTTGCCTTGGTTCAAAGTCAAGTCGAGCATTGAAGGTTCTATAAACATTTTAGTTGTAGCATGAGAAAAACTGATGTTTTCACCAAATATTCTAATGTACTCAGTGAGCTCTTTTGGCTCAGGAAAACAAAACTCCATTTTTATCGCTGAAAATTTGTCATCACTGAGTTGTTTAAGTATGCCAACCCAGGCCAAAAACGTTGTCCTTTGCAGATAATAGGTCATTTGATAAGTTTCAGTGATAGGAAACCACTCATAGATAAAACAGCCATTTTTATAATAAGTGGAGCTATGACCAAAGCAAGCGATTAACTTTCGATGCTGGATTTGCATTCTTAGCAAGTTCAAAACAGTTGTGCTTGTTAGTGCTAATAAACCACATAAGCCATAATGTGCAGGTTTGGTGTACTTGATAGTTTGTAAAGCAAGGTCAATATCCCCAGCCATATACTCAGCAGCATGGATAAGTCGAACAACATCTCTTATGGGGTAATACTCATTAGGGCTACATTCCCCCATTACGGGCCATTGAGCCATTTGGTATAGCTTTTCTCTAGAGCCGCAATCAAGTTTTAATGTTGAATTGACAATAACATTAACGATACTGCCTAAAACCGGCCATGAGTTTTTAATATCTAAGGCAAATGTTTTTTCTTGAAAATACAACAGCTCACCGTTTTTCGGCATATGAAATTTTACCTGCATTGAATATGAAAACAAATATTAATGAATTGATTGTTTCCCAAAAAAACTGATATTTATCTTAGCAGAATTACATTTTAATTAATGCCTAGTTTATTCATCAAAACTAAGCATTTAAGAGATAGGTAAAATTTAGGCCTTAATTGTTATTTTTTAGGGCACCCCATTTTGTAATCGCTTCTGGAATGCCATTTTGTGCTTTGATGTATAAATTGAGCAGACTTATTTCGCGACATTGATACTGTTCTTCGGTAATAGCGGGTACTTCAATTAATCGAATTCCAGCTTGTTCTTTGGTACATAGTTGGAAGTAGTCTGAAAACTCAGCAACGGTTGTACATCGTTTTCCATCACCGCCAAATGCTTTAACTAAACCAATAACGTCGAACTTTTTATCGGAACAATTATAGATATCTGCATCACTATTTTTGCCCAGATGAAAAATATTATTACGCATATAAATAATAATAACGTTAAGATCATCACGTAAGAAATGAATTAAGTCATTTAACTGAAAATTAAAACCACCATCTCCGGTAATAACAACAGCAACATCGCTTTCTCCACTATGCTGTAATTGCTTACAGGCAGCTCTTGCATATGGCAGGCTTGTTCCCATTGCTGCATACCACGGGTTAGTTATCCAACTTCGCCCCAAACTCGACATTCTTGTTTTTAAGCTGTATGAAGCAAAATAGGAATTGCCTATCTCCGGAAAATAGATATAAGGATTGTCATCTTGCGTTTGCAAGTGATTAAGTACGTCAGTTAAATTATGAAAATCTATTCGTTCTTCATCAACAAGCGTTTCTGAATCTTGACAAATATTCTGAAAACTAAATGAGGGTATATCAGCTTCCATCAAATAATCGAACGTGGTAATAATATCTTTCTCTAATTGAGAGGTTCCTTTCAATACCGTTCTATTTTCAAAAACACTGAGTAAATGAGTACCTGTGGCAAAAGCGGTGTTTGTGTCCAGTTGATTAATACTTGTTGCTATCTCTAACACATAGTCTACTTCGTTCTCAATATAGTCTCGCATTTTAGGGTCGCTGAAAACACCGTTATAAGCACCTAAGCTTAACGGTTCAAATTCGTCTAAAATTCCTTTTGCTAACCAACTGGTTACATAGGGTATTTGATATTTGTCACAGAATTTTTTAACGCTACCTAAAAGTGCTTTATTCAGTTTTGCTTTTTCTCCTAAGAACAACAATGGTTTTTTTGCCGCATTAAGTTTGGCGATGATTTGTTTGGCGACTGATTGTGCACCTTTGAGAATAAATACTTCTTGTGGTAGGTTTTCTATGGTGGTGGGTAGCTGAATTGCTTGAGTTTTACTTAGAACTAAATCTCGTGGAATTTCAATGAATACGGGTTGTTTACTCAAATAGGCATGTGAAACCAATCGGAAAAAGTGTTCTGCAGCAACATTGGGTTGCCCTGCGCTTCTAGGCCCTGATAGTCGTTCAGAGCGCATTCCTAACGCTTTAAAAGCATCCAGTGCCGCGTCATATTCAGTTCGCCACGTAGAAAATGAGCTCACCGTGTGATGCAATGCCATTTTATTAATTTCATTTTCACCGGGCGCTCCGGAGATAAAAATGACGGGTAATTTTTCTGTAATAGCCAACGCTGCAGCAGATACGCAAGGTAAACTACCAACGGTATAGGTAGTTAAACATACACCAAGCCCTTCAATTTCTGCTTGTCCACAGGCTGTAAAACCTGCGTGCATTTCATTGCTTGATGGGCAAACTGAAAGTGTTTTTTCAAACGCGCCAATCAAATTTGCCGCATAATCACCGCCAACACCATACATACGCTGACAGCTGAAAAATTTCAGTATCTCTACCATAGCTTCACCTAATGAAGGTAAGGATGAGGCATATTCCTCGCCAAAATTTTGTGCGTATTTATCTACTACATTATTCATCATTACTCCTTGGTGTTCATCAGAAATTTTGTTTTATGGGCAAAATATCGGGCTAAAAAAGGACTGTAAAGCCTTTCGTTATTCACCATAGAATAAACGATTTAAAGAGAGTAGATAATAAAGTGATGATGAAGAATTGAAGGAAGACTGTAAACTTATTACAACAGTGACTTATGTAACAATATCGCCTGCAAGATAGATAAATTAGATTAAAAATAACTCAGTAGCATTTAGTCGCAATTATTTGATAGTTTGTCGATTTTGCTTTTGTGTAATTCTCAATAAGAAGCTAATCTATGGTGATAACTAAATGGGATAGCAATTTATGAAACAGTCAATGATTATCAACGGAACAGAACATGAAATTGATGTAGATGGTGATATGCCACTACTATGGTTTTTGCGTGATGAGTTGGAGTTTACCGGAACCAAATTTGGATGTGGTAGTGGTTTATGCGGCGCTTGTACTGTTCATGTTGATGGTCAAGCCATACGTTCATGTATAACACCTGTTAGCACTTTGGTTGATAAAAAAATTACCACTATTGAAGGCTTATCTGAAAATGGCGATCATCCACTGCAAAAAGCATGGTTAAATAATAAAGTGCCGCAATGTGGTTATTGTCAGGCAGGTCAAATCATGAATGCTGCCAGTTTATTAGCGGTGAATGCCGCACCTAGCGAACAAGAAATTGAAACGGCAATGCAAGGTAACATATGTCGTTGTGGTACCTACCAGCGAATTAAAAAGGCCATTGTGGAAGCCGCTGACACTTTAAGCAAGGAGGCTTAACATGAGTATTTCAAACATAAGTCGTCGAAATTTTTTAAAAACTGCAGGTGTTGCCACCGGTGGTTTGGTTTTAGCTGTTGCTCTGCCCGCAAATGCACTGGTGGAAAAAGGCATCTTAAAAGATAGCGATAATAACCTTAATGCCTTTATTCACCTTGCAGATAATGGTGATACGGTTATCTATTGTGGACGATGTGAAATGGGACAAGGCATAAGTACTGCCTTGCCGTCTGCAGTTGCCGACGAAATGGAAGCCGATTGGCAGCGAGTTACGGTTAAGCAAGGTGATGCTGACGAAAAATACGGCCCTCAAGCTACCGGTGGTTCAGCGAGTATTCGTGTGATGTATCAACCGATGCGTGAAGCGGGAGCTACGGCTAAGGCGATGTTAATTGCCGCAGCAGCCAAGGTTTGGAAAACTTCACCGGACAATTGCTTTGCTCAATCTCATTTTGTTATTAATAAAACTAATCAACAAAAACTTGGCTATGGTGAATTAGCTAGCATTGCTGCCAATATGCCCATTCCTGAAAAGCCTGTTCTTAAAAAGAAAAGTGACTTTAACTATATCGGTAAAGAATTACCTCGACATGATCAAGGTGAAGTTGTTGTTGGCAAACGTATTTATGGTGTCGATACTAAACTGCCAGGCTTGAAATATGCTGCTATTGTTCATTGTCCAGTTTTAGGCGGAAGTCTAAAAAGTCTTGATAAAGCAGACGCACTAAAAGTTAAAGGGGTCAGTAATATTGTAGAAATCCCACGTTTTGACATACCGTTTGGATCCATTGGTGGTGTCGCGGTGGTTGCCGATAATAGCTGGACAGCTCAACAAGCAGTGAAGAAGTTAAAAATTGAATGGAACTTAGGTGAAAATGCGGTTTACGACACGAAAGAATATAAGCAGCAATTAGTTGCCAATGTAGAAAAACCTGCGACTGTAGCCTCAGAACGAGGCGATCTTGATAATGCGTTTAAAGCCGCAAAACATAAAGTAGCGGCTACTTATACCGGTGGACACCTTTCACATGCACCGATGGAACCTAATGCAAGTGTAGTTTGGGTACAAAAAGATTCATGTGAAGTGTGGGCATCAACACAAAGCCCTGCAGATATTCAAAAAGTATTAGCACAATATTTAAAACGTGAACCTAAAGATATTATCGTTCATGTTGCGATGGCGGGTGGTGCTTTTGGTCGTAAATATAAGTGTGATTATGTTCATGAAGCTGCGGTTATATCAGAAAAAACCGGTGCACCCATTCAGCTTATTTGGTCACGCGAAGAAGATATGCGCACCGGCTACTATCACTCAATTAATGCTCAACACATAGAAGCATCAATGGATGATATTGCAAGTTTATTTAACCCTTCTTTGGAGAGAGCACCTGATGATAGTCTAGGCGAGGTTACGAATCATTTGTTTGGTGTAGAAAACTTCCGCGCAGAATCAGGAGATGCGAAGGCGCATACCCGTATTGGCTGGTATCGCGCTGTTTATGCCATATTTTATGGTTTTGCTTTTAGTACATTCGCCGATGAACTTGCTTATAAAGCAGGTAAAGATTCGTTGTCTTTTGTTAATCAGCTGTTTGACAATAATCACAATGAAAAACAACAAGCACAGATTCAACGGGCAAAAGACGTTTTGGCTGTAGTTGCTGATAAATCAGACTGGCATAACCGTAAAAAACTGCCGCAAGGGCAAGGTATTGGTTTAGCTGTACACTATAGTTTTCAGAGCTTTGTTGCTATGGCAGTACATGTTGAAGTCAAAGGAGACGATATTAAGGTATTGAATGTTGATTGCGCTATAGATTGTGGGCAAGTGCTCAACCTTGATGGTGCTACGGCACAAATGGAAGGCGCTGTTGTTATGGGGATGTCGCTGGCATTAAGCACTGAGATTACCTTTAGAGATGGTGCGGTGGTTAACTCAAATTTCCACAACTACCCTGTTATGCGCATTTCAACCATGCCAAATGTTCGAGTACATATCACTGACTCTGATGAAAGCCCAACAGGCTTAGGTGAACCCGGAGTTGCTCCTTTTGCACCGGCATTAAGTAATGCTGTTTTTGCCGCGTCAGGTAAGCGCTATAGAGACTTACCTTTTAAACCATTGGCGGTGTAAGTATTCAATGAAAGCAGTAGTTTTGTTTGTTTTATGTTGTGGTAAAAATGACGACCGACAGCAATTATTGCTCATAAGGAAATATTTTCTATGAGCAATCACCTGTCACACTTACTTACTAAGTGGTACCCCAATCGTGATGATTTTGATTGGGTATTAGCCACTATTTATGATACCAATGGTCCCTGTTATCGAAAGCCAGGTGCCATGATGTTATTTAGCAGCCAAGGTGAGCAGTTGGGCATGATAAGTGGTGGCTGTTTAGAATCGGATCTTGGACTTAATGCTCAAAAAGTGATGCAATCTGGCCAGCCTATGTTGGTGTGCTACGATGGTTCAGACGAAGATGATTTATCGTTTCATTTGGGGATTGGTTGTGGTGGCACCATTTACATTATGCTGCAACAGATTAGCGCTCAGAATGATTATTTGTCGTTAGTTCAGGTACATGACGCACTTAAAAACCGTATTTCTGGCTGCTTTTATCAAAGCATTGTTGGTAAAAACACTGATGAACGGGCGTATTTTGAGGCTCAACAAATTAGCAGTATTGCTGCTACGGCCACGTTAGTTCAAACACCTAAAAGTGATTCCAGAAACATTGATAACGACAGGGATTGGTTAGCAACCCCTATTGTACCTGAACCTCATCTTCTGGTTGTAGGTGGTGGTATTGACGCTCGTCCGCTGGTGAATATGGCAAAACAATTGGGTTGGAAGGTCTCTTTATGGGATCCTCGTCCTGCCAATGCTCGAAAAGAGTATTTTTCAAATGTTGACCATATTATAAAAGGTGAGGCTAAGGTGTTAAGCTCTTTTGTTGTGGAAAAAGATGTAAACGCCGCTGTACTGATGAGCCACAATGTTGCTATAGATGCCCAAGCTTTGCAGGCTCTGGCATTGCAGGCACCGATGACAATAAAGCTTCAATACGTGGCTCTGCTCGGCCCTAACAATAGAAGACAACAGGTTATTACTCAGGCACAAGTTGAAGAAAAAAACTTGTCATTTATATTTGCAGGGCCATCAGGTCTTGATATTGGTGGAACATTACCTGAGAGTATCGCACTATCAATACTTGCAGAGTGTCATGCGAGTTTATACAACAAAAACGCTCAATCAATTAGCCAAGTTTTATGAACAACAATGATTATAAGTTAAAAATAATCTTGCTCGCTGCTGGTAAAAGTGAGCGATTTAACGACATCAAATTATTAGCAAAAGTAAAACAACAAGACGGTTCAATTACCTTGATTGAACATGCTTTACAGCAAATTTATAAAGCGCTAAATATTCTTAATTTAAATGAAAACAATCTGCATGTGGCAACAGGTTGCTATCACCCTCAATTAGCGCAATTAATCGGAAATAGATACTCACTTAGTTATTGTGAAAATGCTCATTTGGGCTTAGGTCACACTATCGCTCAGTCGGTTGAAAAAATCCTCAACAATGAAGAGAGCACTAGTCACATAATGATCACGTTAGCGGATCAAGTTGCGTTAAATTTTGAAGATTACGTTAGCTTGATCAAACAGTCTTTAGCAACACCTGATAAATTGATTTGCGCAAAAGCAGGTCAGGAAATAATGCCACCTGCTATTTTTTCTCAGGTTTATTTTAACGATTTAATGACTTTGAAAGGAGATAAAGGGGCTAAAGCTCTTTTGCATAGGAACAAAGAAAACCTTCAAGAAGTCTTACTTTCTAATGCAGCAATAGATATTGATACACAGCAAGAACTTATCAACTGGTATAAGAGCAACAGATAGCATTAATTGGTGAGAATTTTAATCACAACAATAATCCTGTATAAATTATGGCGTCGAAAATTAACCAAATTGTTTATAGGCTATTTTTACTATTTATATTTTAACTGACAAGCGCACAATGTGTTCATTAAGACCGAATACATTAACATGCAAAAGGTAACTCATGGATACTAACTTAAAAATTACAGAGCAATTAGTGCCAAATGAAGACAAATTTAACAATGACTTCTTTAAACGTTTTAAGCTTCGCCACCGTGATACTCCCTTACAGTTAAATGATACTGTTGCTAAGAACTATCGTTTCCCTACCTTTTATGGCGATGCAAGTTGCGCAATTGCTATTTTCCATTGTGACTATAAAGCTGCCAAAGCTATGATGCCAGACCCAAGCATGGAGCCAGTAAAAATGACTAAGGGTCGTTCGTTGGTGATTTTCTCTTGTTATGAATATCGCAATGTGATGAATGTGGCACCTTACAATGAAATTGCTATGACTATCCCTGTTATGACTGATGGCGGTATAAATATACCCGTGCTGTCGATGTTGCTGGGGGATAAGCAGAAGAAATTTGGTTATTATGTATTTAATATGCCGGTAACTTCATTGGAAAATCGCATTCGCGGGCGAAAAATTTGGGGATTACCAAAAGATACAGAATGTATTGATATTGAACAAGATGGCCAATTTTCTACCATAAAAGCCTCAATTGATGGTGCAGAACCTTACGTTGAGTTAAAAGTCCCGATGACTGGCTCTTCACAAAATTTTGATATTAAATCAAATTTATTTTCTGTATTAGATAACAGCAGATTAACCAGTATGACTCAATTTGAAGGTCAGTTTGCTATCACCAAAAATATGGCAACTTTATTTAAAAAATCTCCGACAACTAGCATTGGTACCTTAAAAATTGGTCAAGGCCCAAAAGCAGATCAACTAAGAGCGTTAAAGATTGAAGGACAAGCCTTTCAATTTAGATACAGCCAATCAATGAACGCCTGTTTCGATTTAGCGCATAAACAGGTCTCGGTAAGTTCTATCTGACAACACGTTTGATAAATTTAAATGGGCTTAAAACACAAAAATGACGATTAAACCTGAGCTGAGGTTATTTAAACGTTATAGTTTGACCAGCTATACTACTTTGTACTGCAAGTTCAAGTATCTTAATGACGTTAACAGCATCCTCACCACTTACTGGAACTGGTTCTCCGTTATTGATTGCTTCGGCGATAGCTGAATAAAACTGCGGATAATCACCGTGTTCTGTGGTCATTTCTTCAGAAATAGTGGTACTCTCTTTTGAGTTGCTATAAAGAATACCATAGTGCTCTGGTTTATCTTCACCAAACGTTTGCTGCGATGGCAGCATACCTTTTTTTAGTTGTTCTTCTTGAATATCCAAGCCATGTTTAACAAAGCAACCCTTGGTTCCTTGTATAGTAAAGCGACTATTAGGCCCAGCAGCGTACGGGCTAGAATGTAAAATTACTTCTAACTCAGGATAATGCAATTGAACATGAAAGTAGTCAGTTGTTTTAGAATTATCACGTAACGCTAAGCAGCTTGCAGTAACAGATGTTGGTAAACCAAAAAGACATAAAGCTTGGTCAACCAAATGAGCACCTAAATCAAACCATACACCCGTTGCTACACCGGGATGTTCTTTCCATTTTTTTGAAATTACGGGACGAAAACGATCAAAATGCGATTCGAACAAGCGTATCTCACCTAAACTATCATTGTTAAGTAGTTTTTTTACGGTTAAAAAGTCACCATCCCAACGTCGATTATGAAAAACATTTAGTGTGAGTTGGTGCTTTTCGGCAAGTTGAACTAGCTCCTCTGCTTCAGCTGAGGTGGCTGTCACTGGTTTTTCAATAACAACATGTAAGCCATTTTCTAAGCAAGATTTAACAATGGCAAAATGCGTATCATTCGGTGTGGTAATAACAACGAGATCAACCCCAGAGTGCAGAATAAACTCATTTACCGTAGGATATGTTGATATAAGCGGATACTTTTCGCTGACGATCGTATTTTGACTGGTGCAAATGGCGGTTAATTGAAACTGCTCATTATCAATAATAAGTGGCAAATGAAAAACCTTTGCAGACATGCCATAACCAATCACCCCAACTTTAATCATAATACTTCCTATTTATGCTTGAATTAATTATTTATCTCGATAAAACTACCAATAGTTAACCTGCCTTTTTCCGGATTTAGCGATAAGCCCATTGCAGGATTAATATTGCCAGAATGCAAAACATTACTCGGGTAAACAATGGCTCTGTTCATTTTGGCCTCCACAGAATAAATTTTCTCGAACATATTATTACTGCCTTTCATATAACAAGGGTTTAAATGTATTTGATTAGCCATGGCTTCTTTTTTCAGTTGACGCCCATAATCTACTAACCGCTCGGCAGTAATAACTTCAAAATCGCTTGATCTATGTCGATAAAAAGACGTACCTCCGTGCTCTGCATCACATAAATAGTGCACCACTGCTAGTTGGTTACTTTGTGTGGTATCAAAGTGAGGCAACATTTGCATGGGTCTTAACTGCTCTGGTTTTTGGTCTGAAATAGCAAATGCTGAAATAATACTACGAGCACTATTTTTATGTTTAAAACCAAAATAGTCAGTAAATAACGACAAATAGTGAGAGCAGATCTGTTCTGCGTAACTGGCTTTGGTTAACTTACGTTTACCAGGATAAAAATTTTTTGTGTCCGCGACAAATAATGAACCGTCACCAGCTTCTTCAATGAGTTCATGATAATTTTTGGCAAAATTATCAATGATCAATAAGGGAGTATTTTCTCGACCAAAAGAGAGTTTAGTGAGACTGGCATGCCCATCTAAAGCAAAGTCATTTATAACAGAATTATCCATAGTTACTATTTCCAATAAGTGGAAGCTAAATCAAAATCCAAGACGTTTGTTTTTCAAATCTATCAACGTCTGGACATGCCCCAATGAAGTAATCATAGTATGTATTGCTGCCAGTAAATCCAATTTATGCAGTTGTAAGATGTGTTCATCATTTAACTTGACCAACTTGTCTTGGTTCACGGTATACAAGCCATTTAACCGCTTTGATTCTTGATTAGCGAAAGTGATTTCTAATGACATTGATTGCAATAGGTCCATTTTTTGTAAACTTTCTATGAAAATTTTATTCTCTCTTTCGCCAGTAAGTATATGGGCAAGGCAAGCTTTAGTTTGTTGAAAAAAATCAGTATCTAGTCCTCTTTCATCAAACAAAGCCATACCATTTTCAGTCGTAATTGCCGGGCTTTGTGTATCAATACAGACGATATGATCGTCTTTTTCTGCCATTTGGTTATTTGCATCGGGATTACCAATAAAGAAGGGTTGACGTCTAATTTGTAAGGGTAAATAAAGCCCCTGCCACTCATCATTTTCCCAAAATAAATTTTCTTCCACTTCAAAGCCTAACAGAGCAACGAAAACAAATTCGCCGGTGTCACCATTTTTGGTTAAAGCAATGGGGTATTGCGCGGCTAAACTTGAAAATTCTGATAGTACAACAGGAATCATGTTTAGCTTTGCGCCATGTAAGGCCAATTTGCTGGTATCTATTTGTACTTTTAAATGGTTTTTGTTGTCTACTGCAACTAAATTTATCATCTATTATTCTCACATTAAGCTTTCGAAAAAATCAAATCTGTAAACTCAATTTCACAAAGCCACTCTCGTAATTCTAGCAATATTTTTGATCGCTTATTTTGTTATTCCACGCTTATCCTAAACGGGTTAAATGGTGCTAAGGCCAAAATCGTTAATTTTATTAAGTAACTCTCTGTTTGTTGGCAAAGTTGATACAGCTGTATCAGTTAACTTTTTATTTTTATCAAAATGCCAATCAGCAAAGTCGCTATCGTCTAAAACATAAGGGGTAGGGCTATAGTCACTTTCAAAGCCCATGCCATACAATACATATTGGTAACTTGCTGCCGGAAATACTTCATTGTTACTGGTAAAATCACAATCTGCGGGTGAGCGGTATTTCCACAATGTCATTAACTCTTGCAAGCTTTGTGGTATAGTTTTTTGATCTCGGTTATCAACCCAGAAAGACTCACTTCGTTTGTTTAAAATATAGTGTAACTTAAGAAAATCGATGATTCTTTGCCAACGATATAGGGCTGTTTCATTAAAACGTTTGGCAACTACATCCATAACATCGCGTGACTGTGGTAATTGCTCACTAATCATTTGTGCCGCTAATTCAACCATGACTAACGCTGAAGCCTCTAAAGGCTCTAAAAATCCTGCAGATAGGCCAACGGCAACACAGTTATTTTTCCAAAATGTTTCTCTATGCCCGCTAACAATGGGGATTTTTCTTATCGTTGATGAATCAATTTTATTACCAACATACTCTGCTAACACTGCTCTGGCTTGTGCTTCGGATGAATGTTTACTTGAATATACATAACCAATACCACGGCGATGTTGCAAACCAATATCCCAAATCCAACCCGCCTCTTGTCCCGTTGAAATAGTATGCGAAGCAATAGCCGAATCATCATTATCATAAGGAACTTGCACAGCTAAAGCGGTATCAATAAAAAGTACATCACTGCAACTTTTAAATGGCACGCTATAATGTTTACCTATTAGTAAAGACGAAAAACCAGTGCAATCAACAAATAAGTCACCAAAAACATCACCACTTTTTTTAGTAGATACCGAGGATATATCAATATCTTCTGCTGCATTAACAGCAATGACATCGTCTAAAATATGAGTGACACCTAGTTTGGATGTGCAATGTTTTTGTAAAAACACCGCAAATTTTCCAGAATCTAGATGGTAAGCATAATTGGCTACATCAGCAAATTCAGCGGTTCTAATTGTTTTTGGCGCTAAACCCTTCTCACAAACGGCTTCTTGAAAACAAACTTCATTTGAAAAAGAACTAACGCCTTCTTTACCTTGTCGCGCCAGCCAGTGTGCCGCCAAGTCGCCTTTACCATACCCTTGTGGTAATACTAACGGATGATAATAATAGTCATCGTCTTTGCCATCAACCCACTTGGCAAACTTGGCTCCTTGTTTGAAAGTGGCATCACATTCACGAATGAAATCGGTTTCTCTAATTCCTAAAGCAATTAAGGTACTGCGCATCGTCGGCCAAGTACCTTCACCTACGCCAATGGCTGGTATCGTGGGCGATTCTACTAAAATCACCTTAATGCCAGCTTCAGTACCTGCTTTATGTTGCGATGCTAGTCGTCCTGCAGTTAGCCAGCCGGAAATGCCACCACCAACCACTACCACGGTTTTTATTAATTTGTTATTCGTGCTTTTCTCTTCAGCGAAATTATTCATAAGAGTTTCTCTGGCTAAGATTTGTTAAATGAGAAAAACTTCTATCTGAACTCATTAGAAGTCTTTAGCCTTATTGATCTTGTTCAAGCTTAGAATGTGCCGCGAACACCAAAGGCAAAACGTCTGCCACTGTCGTCAACTAACAATAGTTGATTGGCAAAGCGACCGCGTTTATGAACAGACTCTTCAGTTAAGTTTATACCTTCAAAGAACATAGAAATATTATCAGTAAGGTCATAACTGCCACTGGTATCCACTTGCGCATATTTTTCAACAATGGTGACACCATCGCCATTTGACTGCGTTAATGATTGTACAAAACTGTCACGCCAGTTATAGGCTAAGCGAATTTGTAGTGGTCCATTTTCATAAAAACCGACTAAATTATAAGAGTCACTTAACCCCGTCAAGGCAAATACTTGAGTAATATCAGCAGCATCCAGTTCAGCATTACTATCTACTAATGTTGCGTTAGCCATTATGCCAAAGCCATTGTCAAAAGTATGCTGAAGCGCAAGTTCCCAGCCATCCACAATAGCGGATTCACTATTATTAGGTAAAGTATTGGTAAATACCGCCGTTTCATCAGCAGGATCAGGATTATCGACATCATCTCCAGTAGAAGGATCTGTTAATAGGCTGCCATCAGCCAATTCAAAGGTAAGATCTTCGGTGGAGTTGATAATAAAGTTAACAACATCTTTTCTAAAGTAGCCAGCAGATATATAACTCGCGTCAGTGTAATACCATTCTAACGACAAATCTAAGTTATCAGAAGTAAAAGGCTCTAGTTCAGGGTTGCCTGAACTAGAGGTTAAATTGCCACCTTGACGGGTTGTACCAATAACCGTTACGGGTGACATGCTATCTAATGTTGGGCGGGTAATGGTTTGAGAGGCCACCAAACGAGCAATTAAGTCATCGCTAATTTCTAATTTAACACTTAAATTAGGTAATATTGCTTCATAATCAGCGCTTTTAGATATTGATTCGGCTGTACCATAACTTGGTAACATTTCTGTTTTATCAAGAATAACAAGCTCAGTAATCGGCTCATTAGTACCATCTACATCTACATCTGTTGATTCATAACGAAACCCAGTTGTAGTTGAAAGTGGCATGCCTGCTAGTTCAGTTTCAAAATCAAATTCAACATATAAAGAAACAGTTTCTTCGGTGATTTCAAATGATTTGTTACGTTTTACTGCATCAAAATTGATGTCATTACCATTAGCTGCTGAGTACGCTTCCAAGAAAGCAAAGTTTGCTTCGCCATCATGGGCTAACCATGAAGTAGGCATACGACCACTACCACTTACGTCACCTAAGAAATCACCACCCGCGTCAAATACATATTGTGTAAAGCCGTCCATGTTTGGTGAATCAGGGTAACCACAAAATGCACAGTGAATACCTTCACCTTCGTTATCCCAACGGTCTAAATTTTTTGTTTCAGATGAATACATGGCGCCAAATTTAACTGCGACTAAACCACTGTCGCTGTCTTCAAGCCAAGTGTTATTCCAACGAAATTGATCAACAGTATCTTCAACTGCCCAACCACGACGTAACATAACGTGAGCACGGCTATTAGCTGAGTCTACATGATCTGAAACCCCAGCAGGATCTTGATACTGTGGGTCACTCGGATCTAAATAGGCTACTTTATCAATTTCTTGTTGGCCACTGTATATGTTGTAGTTTGCACCGGCAAATTCACTGGCGTACGGTAAAATGTTGTTATCTACTTGAAAACGAACACGGTTAGCATAACCAATCAGTGATAATTGGTCGCCTCGGCCATTATTCGCTTCACGTTCGGCACTCGAATGGCTGATATCAAATTTCATATTTAGATTGTCATTAACATCCCAATCCAAATTGAGGCCTAAGGCGCTTGATTCGGTTAAGCGGTCAAATTTCTTTGCATGCATATCCGTTGCTAAACCAACTTCTTGGTATAGGTCAATCACTGTACCATTATCGTCTACCGTAGCACCTGCATCATCACCAAAACCCTCAATGTTTGGCGCAGTAAACCAATGACCATATGATGTTGTATCGGATTCAACATCAAAATCAGAATATAAGGCATCAGCTGTTACAATAAGGTTATCGACAGGTGCATATTGAATAACTAAATTAGCATTGGTACGGGTACGTTCTTCCGTGGTTACCTTATGATCATAATTACGAGGTGAAAAAATATTGCCAGTAAAAGCCTGACCACTTTCTGTTTGTGGATTTGGTACACCTACATTTTCTAGCCAACCATCCATTTGCGCCTGGTTTAAACGTGTTTTACGTTCTTGGTGTGATAAGGCAAATAGCACGCCTAAAGAGTCATCATTAAAAGTATTACTGATTAATGCTGAAACTTGTGGAGTCGTTTCTTCACTATTCTCGTCGTAAACGCCTTTGATGCTACCCGCAAATTTGAAACCGCGAATAGCAAATGGACGAGCGGTAGCTACATTAACGGTAGAACCGATACCACCTGATTGCATTGTCGCGGTAGACGTTTTATGAACATCTAAACTTTTAACAAGTTCTGAGGCGATGGTATCAAAACTAAAAGCACGACTTTGGTTTTCAGAGGCCATTTGACGACCATTTACCAATACCGTATTAAATTGAGGGCCAAAACCACGTACCGTGATTAATTGTCCTTCGCCGCCTGAGCGGTCAATTGCAACACCAGTAATACGCTGTAAAGATTCAGCCAAATTAGTATCAGGAAATTTACCGATATTTTCCGCAGAAATGGAATCAACTACGCCACTTGCTTCTCTTTTTGCATCCATGGCACGAACTAACGCACCTCGAATCCCCCTAACTTCAATTATTTCTGTTACTTTTGTTTCAATTTCCGCAACAGCAGGTAAGACTGCAACTGTGCTAAGTACTTCATTTGAAAGATTATTATCTTTATAATTAGTGGTGTCGTTTTTCCTTTCAAAACTAAGATCTATTAAAATAGATAACTGCCCATTTTCACTAATATCAGTTTTCAAGCCTGTATCTTTAAGCATTATTTGTAGTGCACTCATAATTGAATACTGCCCGGATACAGGATTAGTTTGTTTTCCTGCCATTTTATTTAATGGGAAAAGTAACGTTATATTCGCTTGCTCGGCAAAATTTATAAGTGACAAGTCAGCTCGTTGTCTGGGAATATTAAACTTTATCTTTTCGACTCTCTCTTGAGCAATAGCCTCACCACTTGATAGGCTTAAAACCAGAGTGAAAGAGATAAACTGTAAATGTAATTTTTGATGTTTCGTGCGTATGGATTTATGCCATACACAAAACAAAGACGGCAGGCCTTTTATTTTCCTCCATAACTTTTTTTTAATTTTTAAAATTAATTTTATTGAGAGATTAACCATGTTTATTTTTTTGATGCCTTTATTATTTTATTTTTTGACATTCGTTTTTATGTATAAATAGATTGTAATGCAACTATATGGACTTGTAAGTCTCTGTTATATAATTGTATTAGCAAGCTTCTTAGAGCGGCATGTATTTACAATCATTTATTAGTATCAAAAACCTTATTACACTTCTCCTATTGATTACAAGCTTTTCACATAGCGCTTCACTTTAATCATCTACTGCAAAACAGTAATAGACTACAAAATAAGCTAAAATTAATTTGAATTGAACTGGCGGATTATTATGGCTCATTCGTCCTTTTGATATACGAGTTAAATTGTTAGCTTGGTTTACAAAATAAAGCCATTATTGAGTGGGGTTTAATGTCGAACGATACATTATTTTATAAAGTATATTTAAGCTCGAGAAAAAGTATTTCTCGGCTAGTTGCTCGTATTGTGCCGCCGCATGAAATTGAAGATATTGTTCAAGAAACTTATGTTCGTATTTGCCAAATAGAAAATAAAGAAAATATTACTTCCCCTCGATCTTTTATGTATAAAACTGCGCGAAATTTAGCGTTAGATTATCAAAAACAAGCCAGTGTTAGACTTGTTGATGGTGTAGAAAACATGGAAGTATTAGAGCAATTATTATCAAGTCATCATAAGGATGAAATGTATGAAAATGCTTTAACCGACAGTGAGTTTTCTCATTTTTGTGAAGCCGTCAGGCAGTTACCCGTTCAATGTCGTAAAGTGTTTGTATTAAAAAAAGTTTATGGTTATTCGCAGCGTGAAATAGCTGCTCAATTAAATCTTAGTGAAAGTACCGTGGAAAAACATATATCAACAGGAATGAAACGTTGTACGCTGTTCATGCGTAAAACGCAAAATAAGATCAATAAAGGAAGTGCGACATCATCGCAATCCATTGCAGGAGGCACTTATGAGTAACATTCATCATATTCATAAGCAAAACATCATTGACGAAGAAGAAAAGCGTTTAGATGATGCCAGTGATTGGCTGGCAAAAATAGATAGAGACCTTACTGAAAAAGAAAAATCAGCGCTTCAAACTTGGTTATCATTAAGTGCTAAAAATACAGAAGTATTATTCGAGGTTGCTCATCTGTGGGATAAAATGGATGATTTAAGTCGCTTGTCAGATTTATTTCCACAAACAGCGCCCAACACAACTAAAAAATACTCTGCATGGTTAGGCGCAATGGCAGCTTCTGTTATTTTTGCCATCAGCATAGGTTTTTACCAAAGTGGTTTGAATTTTTCATCTTTTGGTCAAGCAGAGCCGTCGGCAGTCGTTGTTGCTATGCAAAAAAATTACCAAACAGGTATTGGTGAAAGCAATACCATCAACTTACCTGATAACAGCAAGATTGTGTTAAATACCAATAGCTTTGTGCAAGTGCGTTACACATCGACCGCAAGAATTATTGAATTACAACGGGGTGAAATTCATATTGACGTTGCTCATGATAAGTCACGGCCATTAAGCGTTATAGCTAGCGGTAAAGTGATTCAAGCAGTAGGAACAGCATTTAATGTTGAAGTACGTAATGATTTAGTAGAGCTTATTGTTACTGATGGCAAAGTTTTAGTTGCAGCAAGAAACAATGCCATAGGGAAAACTGATATTAATGAAATTGCCAAAAGATTACCCCGAAGCGCTATGGCGATATCTAAAGGTGAAAAAATTGACTTAGACTTAACGGGCAATACTATTGAAAAGGTTGTCAAAGTCGATCCTATAGAAGTGGCTGCACGCTTATCTTGGCGTCATGGTAACTTGATTTTTAGGGGGGAGTCATTGTCAGAGGCGATGGCTGAAATTAGTCGCTATACCAATATAACATTTGAATTATCAGATGATGAACAACTTCAAAAAGTTCAAGTTGCGGGCATGTTTAAAACCGGAGACGTAACGGGTTTACTTGAAGTATTGAGTAATAATTTCAACATACGATATGAAAGAGTTGGCAGTGATAAAATCATTCTAAATTACGCAGATTAACTGCTAACTTTTGTGGCAAGCGTTGTGATCTATATTTTATTCATTGGATCACAAACGCATTCTCCCCGATTGAAAGATTTCTATTTGCCATTATTCAATGGCTATTTACCAATAATAATAACAAGGATATAGCTCAGTGAAGACTCATTCTACAGATGAATTTAAAAATGCTTTTCAAGCAACGCAAGAAAAACCAGACTCATTTTTGTATGTGCTTTTTATCGCTTCAGTTGCCGCAATCGGTGGCTTTCTATTTGGCTTCGATTCAGGCGTAATAAATGGCACTGTGACGGCATTGGGTAATGCTTTTAATTCAAGCGATGTTTCCACCGGCTTTAATGTTGCCTCTGTTTTGTTAGGTTGTGCACTAGGAGCGTTGGCGGCGGGCCCGTTAGCAGACCATTATGGGCGTAAAGCAATTATGATCATTACTGCCGTCATTTTTGCCATCAGTGCCTTTGGCTCTGGTATTTCCGCTTCTTCTGCAGAGTTTATTTTGTATCGATTATTTGGCGGATTAGGTATCGGTGCGGCTTCAGTATTGGCACCTGCTTACATCGCCGAAGTAGCCCCCGCAGCCTTGCGCGGACGCTTGGCTACCTTGCAGCAACTGGCTATTGTATTGGGTTTGTTTGCGGCATTTTTGAGTAACTATATAATCGCCTCTAATGCTGGCGGCGCTGAAGGCATCTTTATGTTTGATATTGCTGCGTGGCGTTGGATGTTTTGGGTAGAGCTAATTCCTGCGGTGCTGTTTTTATGCGGAGTATTATTTATACCTGAATCTCCTCGTTACCTAGTTGCCCAAGGGCAAATTGAAAAAGCAAAAGAGGTTTTTACAAAAATATCATCCGAGGATGCTAGCGGACAAGTTGAAAACGTTAAAAAATCATTACACGGAGACAGAAAACCTAGTATTGGTGATTTATTTATTGAAGGTAAGAAAAAAATACATCCTATCATTTGGGTTGGTATTGCCCTTTCTGTTTTTCAGCAATTTGTTGGCATTAATGTGGTTTTTTATTATGGTTCTGAGCTTTGGCAAGCTGCGGGTTTTGACGAATCACAATCATTATTTATTAATGTACTTACAGGTACCACCAACATAGTTTCAACTTTCATTGCTATCGCCTTAGTTGATAAAGTTGGTCGTAAACCGCTATTACTCGTTGGTAGTATTGGTATGTTCATCAGTTTAGGTGCATTAACTTTCATCTTTGGTACCGCCGGATTTGATGACGTGGGCAAGCTGGCCTTAACAGATAATATGGGCACATTAGCATTAATTATGGCTAACTTATTCGTCGTGTTTTTTGGCTTAAGTTGGGGGCCAATAGTTTGGGTGTTATTAGGCGAGATGTTCAATAACCGAATTCGTGGCGCAGCGTTAGCTGTTGCTGCAAGTGCTCAATGGATTGCCAACTTCACTATCACCATGACCTTCCCTATTTTATTAGGTAGTGTAGGGTTGGCTGGAGCTTACGGTTTATATGCGGTATCAGCATTTATCAGCATATTCTTTGTTGTTAAATATATAAAAGAAACACGTGGTGTAAGTTTAGAAGCAATGTAGAAAGTGCTAGATTTTAAAGTGTTTTATGATCGGCATGTGCACACTCAAGTCTAATTGCCTTACTAAAGCTATTTATGCAAAGAGATAAATACCCCTTAAACCTAAAAGCTGTTCATCACGCAGCTTCTTTTTTCTATGCAGCTCTTTTTTCTATGCAGGGCAAATGTAATACCTTTCCTTTTAGGAAGGGTAACATGATTATGAAATGTCTATTTAACTGGGGCAGAAACAACTTATGAGCTTGTCAAAAAATACACAGCGCCGATTTTGTTGCATACATAACCGATTTCCTATTAACGCTACACCGGAATATATCTTTACAGTAACTCATCACTTTTAATCGGTATTTTAAACCTTAGTTTGATATACCAATATCACTTTACTTTATTGTTAAAAATACTTTTAAAACGAGCTATGAAAGATGCGCAAAATTAGAATGGGTATGGTTGGTGGTGGACAGGGCGCTTTTATTGGTGCTATTCATCGAATTGCTGCACAACTAGATAATCAAATTGAATTAGTATGCGGTGCTTTTAGCGCTGATCCAGTTAACTCTATTGCCTCAGGTAAAGCATTATATTTAGATGAGAGTAGATGTTACGCCTCATATCAAGATATGTTCGAGCAAGAAGCAAAGCTTGATGATGATGAACGCATGGATATGGTGGCTATTGTCACACCTAATCACTTACATTTTCCTGTGGCTAAGATGGCACTTGAGCACGGTTTTCATGTGATGTCAGATAAACCTGCAACGGTTAATTTAGCCGAAACGTTAGCGTTGAAAGACATTATTGAACAAACCGGTTTATTGTATGGCTTAACTCATACTTACACTGGCTACCCTATGGTGAAAGAAGCAAAAGCACGAATTGAAAAAGGGCAGTTGGGTCAAATTAAAAAAGTTGTTGTTGAATATCCACAAGGTTGGTTAGCCAATAAAAGTGATGAAGGAAGTAAACAAGCATCATGGCGCTTAGATCCTAAAACAGCCGGCATTAGCTGTTGCATGGGCGATATCGGTGTTCACGCAGCCAACCTCGCAGAATACGTGACAGGTCTTGCTATTACAGAAATTTGTGCGGATCTATCTAGCAGTGTTACTGGACGAGTACTGGATGACGACGGTAGCGTGCTACTGCGTTTCAATTCTGGTGCACACGGTACTTTACTGGCTAGCCAAATATCAGTCGGTGAAGAAAACTGCCTTAAATTACGTGTGTATGGCGAAGCCGCGAGTCTTGAATGGTCACAACTTGAACCAAACAGTATGTGGATGAAATTCACTGATAAATCGAGTCTACTTATTCGTGCTGGTGTTGGTGAAATGGATGAGATAACACAAGCAAATATGAGAACACCAGCAGGGCATCCCGAAGGTTACCTAGAAGCTTTTGCCAACATTTATACACAATTTTCATATCAAATACGCAGTCGATTATTTAGTAATACTAGTGACATTAATGTAGCTGCGATGAACGATGTTCCAGACATAGACGCTGCTATTAGGGGCATGGCCTTTATTGAGAATGTCGTGGCGGCGAGCCAGTCTGAATTAAAGTGGCATAAATTTTTGTTAACACCTCAAAACATAACAATCCCTAACTTAGAAAATAAGGCATAAAGAGACATTTCATGAAAAAGAGAATGAAGAAAAAAATGGAAAAAATTAAAGGTCCTGCTATTTTTCTTGCTCAATTTATGGGAGAAGAAGCGCCATTTAATGATCTACCCTCCTTATGTCGTTGGGCGGCAGATTTAGGTTATAAAGGCATTCAGTTACCAACAGATCCTAGGCTTATTGACTTAGAAAGAGCGGCAAAAAGCCAAAGCTACTGTGATGAAATAACAGCAATTGTTGCTGATGCAGGTTTGGTGATCACCGAGCTTTCAACTCATCTTCAAGGCCAATTAGTCGCGGTACATCCCGCTTATGATGAAATGTTTGATGGTTTTGCACCTGAAGCTTTACGAAATAATCCATTAGCAAGAACAGAATGGGCGATTGAACAATTGAAGTGTGCAGCTAAAGCCAGTGCTCGTTTGGGTTTAAAAGCACATGTTACATTTTCAGGCGCATTGCTATGGCACACGGCTTATCCTTGGCCGCAACGACCTACAGGGTTAGTTGAATTAGGTTTTGAAGAATTAGCAAATCGCTGGTTACCTATTCTCGATGCGTTTGATGATGCAGACGTTGATGTTTGTTATGAATTACACCCTGGAGAAGATTTACACGACGGCGCAAGTTTTGAACGTTTTCTTGAAGCGGTAGATAACCATCCACGCGCTAATATTTTATATGATCCTAGTCACTTTGTTTTACAGCAACTCGACTACCTTGCTTTTATCGATATATATCATTCACGTATCAAAGCTTTTCATGTTAAAGATGCTGAATTCAACCTATCAGGTCGTAGTGGTGTATATGGTGGGTATCAATCATGGCTAGAGCGCCCTGGACGTTTTCGTTCTTTAGGTGATGGGCAAATTAATTTCAAAGCTATTTTTAGCAAATTGACTCAATATGGATTTAGTGGTTGGGCGGTGCTTGAATGGGAGTGTTGCTTAAAACATCCTGAAGATGGTGCAAAAGAAGGGGCTAAATTTATTGCCGAGCACCTCATTAACCCAACAGAAAAAGCCTTTGATGATTTTGCTGCGATAACGACAGATATCAATAAGAATAAACGTCTCTTAGGACTGTAACCAAATAAATTAAGTAAGGAACAATCATATGACAGCAAGTAAAACCATTAGCCAAAAATCTTCATCACGCATATTTATCATTTGTTGTTTAGCTTTGTTAGTAACATCAATGACATTCGCAATTCGTGCGGGAATTTTAAGTCAATTAGGTCAGGAGTTTGCGCTTAACGATGGTCAATTGGGCTGGGTAAATGCCATGGCATTTCTTGGTTTTCCTGTTGCGATGATAATAGGCGGAGCTTTGTACAACACACTTGGCGCTAAAAAATTACTGCTTTTTGCATTTGTATGTCACCTAGCTGGACTAATATTAACCATGTCAGCGGAAGGATTTTGGGGTTTACTTATTTCCACTTTCTTTATTGGCTTTGCTAATGGTGCGGTGGAAGCAGGCTGTAACCCCTTAATTGCAGAAACGTATCCAGATAATAAAACAACGATGCTAAACCGTTTCCATGTTTGGTTTCCTGGTGGAATTGTAGTCGGCGCTCTTATTTCAAAAGCAATGACTGATGCAGGCTTAGGCTGGCAGTTACAAATTTCGGTAATGTTAATTCCAGCAATTATATATGGCGTGATGGCGATTAAACAAGAATTTCCAAAATCTACCGCGCTTAAAGCGTCAACCCGTGACAATGTTAAAGCCTTATTTTCGCCACTGTTTATCTTTATGGCGATTTGCATGACGTTAACTACCACTGCCGAATTAGGCACCCAACAATGGATTGAGAGAATTCTAGGCGCTTCTGGAGCTTCTCCAATGTTAATTATGGCGTTAATTACGGGATTAATGGCAGTAGGTCGCTACTTTGCAGGGCCGGTTATTCATCGCCTAAACCCTGTTGGCGTATTATTGTTTTCTGCGGTAGTTGCCACTGCGGGGATCTATGCAATGAGTATTGCAACGGGTTCAATGGTTTATATTGCCGCAATAGTATTTGCGATCGGTGTAATGTATTTTTGGCCAACTATGGTTGGTTTTGTCGCTGAAAATATTCCAGAAAGTGGTGCCTTAGGCATGTCGATGATCGGCGGCGCAGGCATGTTTGCGTTAAGTCTATGGAATCCGGTTATTGGTGGCTGGATAGATAGTGCGCGTGAGAAAGCCAATGCCTCAGTCGTTGCTGGCATTGATCCTGAGCTTGTAGCAGGACAAAGCGTACTAGCCGATCTTGCGATTTTTCCGGCGATACTTATTATTGCTTTTACATTTTTGTATCTTTATATGAGTAAGAAGCAGTCAGCCACTAAAGTTGCAACTGAAATTAATTAAAGAAAAAGTTAAAGAGGAATTTGTTATGAAAAATAATAATACATCCAAAGTGACATCAACATCAGTACCAGTGAATGAAAAATCTAGACGGAATTTTCTTAAAGGGCTCACTACTATGCTTGGCAGTGTTGCTGTAGGTTCTCTATTAACAGGAAATGCTATTTCTGTTGCGATGGCATATGCACCAAGCAGTGATATGACTTTTACTGATGGTAAAGTATTTAATAAAAACCATTTAATGCTGCTTAAAGAAATATGCTCAATTGTTATTCCTAAAACAGATACCTTAGGTGCAGCAGAAGTTGATACTCATGGTTTTATTGATAATCAACTCTTTCATTGTCACACCAAAGAAGAGCAAGAGAATGTGATAGCACTGTTAAATTTGATTGATACCAGTGCTAAGCAATACAGATTAAAACCCTTTATAAAATTAACATCTAACCAACAATTTCAATTGTTGACCGATCTTGACCTCGGTGAACAAAACTTCAATCAAAAGCAGCGTGCAGACTTTAAATTATTAAAACAATATATATGTTTTGGTTATTACACTTCTGAAGTGGGAGCAACGCAAGAGTTACGTTATGACCCTGTTCCTGGTGGTTTTAAAGGTTCAGTTCCTTATAAAAATTCCGATCCTTCGTGGGCTACCAGAGGCTTATTTAATTAATAAGTATCAGCTCAATGTGACGATTAAATACCCTACAGTGCATAGCATTTTGGTCAGTTTTGGAAGATGAGATAATAACAATGAAAGAACAAGTATATATAAATAAAACCAGTGAAGTATATGACGCTATTATTATAGGCTCAGGAATTTCAGGGGGCTGGGCCGCAAAAGAATTTTGTGAGCGTGGTCATAAAACGTTGATGATAGAGCGTGGACGTGTTGTTGAACATCGTAAAGATTATAGTGGTGAAAATACTCCAATGTGGCACCAAGAGCATAGGGGCAGAGTTGAAAATATTTTAGTCGATCAACACTATAATATTCAAAAGCAATGTTACGCTTTTGGTAACACTACAAAGCACTTTTTTGGTAATGATAGAGATTTACCTTATACCACTAAAGAAGGTACAGAGTTTTCGTGGATACGTGCTAATCAATTAGGTGGAAAGTCTTTGTTATGGCACCGACAAACCTATCGCTTAGGTGAATACGATTTTAATGCCAATAAACTTGATGGGCATGGTAATGATTGGCCTATTCGCACGAAAGATATTGAAAAATGGTATTCACATGTTGAAATTCATGCGGGTATAAGTGGTTCTAAAGAGAACCTCCCCAACTTACCCGACAGTGAATTTTTACCTCCGTTTGAAATGACGGCACCTGAAAAAGATATACAAGAAAAATTAGCCAGCCTATATCCTCAAAGGCCAATGATTATGGGTCGTACGGCTCATTTAACTCAGCCAACAGAATTACATGTCTCGCAAGGACGAGTAAAGTGTCAGGCACGCAATGAATGTCATGCGGGTTGTTCTTACGGTGGTTATTTTTCTACGCAAAGTTCTACCTTACCTGCAGCAGCCAAAACAGGAAACTTACATATTGCGCCAAATAGCGTGGTACACAGCCTTATTTATGATGAAGCCACCAACCGTGTTAAAGGTGTACGAGTTATCGATAATGATGATTTAAGCGAGCGTGAATATTTCGCTAAAGTTATTTTTGTGTGTGCCTCAACGATTGGATCAACACAAATATTAATGAACTCTGTTTCTAAAAAATTCCCCAATGGTATTGCTAATAGTTCAGGTGTGTTGGGTCATTACCTAATGGATCATAACTACAACTCAGGCGCTTCAGGCGATATAGAAGGCTATGAAAATGAGTATTATTCAGGACGTAGACCGTCAGGCATTATGATCCCAAATTTCTATTTTAGGCCGGATCCTAAACGTGATTTCTTACGAGGTTACGCCTTAGGCGGTGGTGCCTATCGAGAAGGTTGGGATGAGCAACAGCACCAAGATGGTTTAGGTGTTGAATATAAAAATAAATTAAAGCAGGCCGGAAAATGGCGTTTTGGCTTATTTGCACAGGGCGAAATGTTACCAAGGTTTGAAAACCAAATGCGCTTACACCCAACATTGAAAGATAAGTGGGGCATTCCTCAAATAGAGTTTGATGTCAGGTTTTCAGAAAATGAAAAGTTAATGATGGAAGATGCCACAGAACAGTCAATTAAAATGTTAAAAGCGGTGGGCTTGAAAAATGTTACAGGTCGTTCAACCAGCAAGCCTCCCGGATTAGCCATTCATGAAGTAGGAACCGCAAGAATGGGACGAGATCCTAAAACATCGGTACTCAATGCGTTTAATCAAAGCCATGATATTCCCAATTTATTTGTCACTGATGGTGCGAGTTTTTGTTCTTCAGCTGTACAAAATCCTAGTTTAACCTTTATGGCATTAACCGCTAGAGCTGTAGATTATGCGGTTAAAGAATTAGCCGCTAAACGAATATAATTTTAAAAACAGGAGCAGAAATAGAATGAAATTACTAAAATACATAACGCTTGTCGCCATTGTGTGCCTTTCAAGCGTCTCTCAAGCGCATAAAGATAGCAGCATGCAACAATATAAAAACCAAGCCATACCTAAAATTAGCGTGCAATTATGGTCAGTAAAAGATGAGCTAAAAAAAGACTTTAAAGGCACATTAACCAAAATCGCTGATATGGGATTTGACGGTGTTGAATTTGCGGGTGATTTTGGCCCTTACCAAAATGATGCTAAAGGACTTAAAAGTTTTTTAGATGGTTTAGGATTACAAGTCAGTGCGGCGCATGTGAAGTTCACCGCGTTCAATAGCGAAAATTTCGAGCAATCAGTTGCTTATTATAGAGCACTCTCAACCGACACCTTAATTATACCGTGGGATGATAGAGCTTGGGATGCTAAAGAAGTTGATAGTTTAATTAATGATTTAACATCACTGTTTACTAAACTTAAAGCTCAGGGCTTTCATCTTGGATATCATAACCACGACCAAGAATTTAATGCTCACAAAGGGCTAACATTTTGGGATCATATTGCACAATCCACACCTAAAGATTTCGTTTTGCAAATGGATGTTGGTTGGGTAACACTTGCAGAAAAAGACCCGGTTAAATACATCAATCGTTATGCTGGTCGTACGTTAACAACCCATATTAAAGCCAAATTGCCTAAAGCGGTAGCAGCTAAAACTGCTACCAATGGTAAGCGACCTATTATTGGCGACGATGTTACTGATTGGTCTGCAGTGGTTAAAGCAGATATTACTGTCGGTGGCACAAAATGGTTTGTTATTGAGCAAGAAGAATATCCTGATGGGTTAACACCACTTGAGTCAGTTAAATTATCAAAGCAAGGTTTAGATAAAATAATAGCAACGCTGTAATCATTTAAATACCTAGATATAGTCACTGTTTAACAACAAAAACGAGTAATTCAATATGCTCGTTTTATTTTAGAAAAGTTTTAGTCATGATAATTAGGCAAGCTAATAAATCTGATATTAAAAGTATTTCAAAAGTTTATTCAGTTTGCTTTACTAGAGAAACTGATCATGAAATATGGATAAATTCTTGTATTAATTCATTCCCTAAGTCTGTGTATTACATCTGCACGGATGGTAAAACTATTCAGGGTTACATCTTGTGGAGTGTCAAGAATGGTTTTCGCGCGAATACCATTGTTGAATTAGAGCAAATTGGGGTTCACCCTGAACAGGCCGGAAAGGGAGTTGGCAGAAAACTCATTACTGAATCTTTTAAGCTTTTCAAATCTCATATAACAGGATTAGGGCATGAAGTTGGTTCTGTGATGGTAACTACTTCAGAAGGAAATTATGCTGAAGAACTATATAAATCAACGTTAGGTGTAACCCGAAATGGAATGATATCAGAATATGGCTCAGGCAATGAATTGATTTTGTTTAATAAAATAAAATAACTGTTCACTTCCGCACTATAATGCGTCTAACTTATCACTTGGGGAATTCTCCCACCAATAAAGTCAATCGACTTTAACAATGAGTTATCAATAGATGTTGCCGCACTCAATCTAAGTAATTCAACATTTTCAATAGAGTTTTTATTGTTATTTGTATTAATAGGCTCCATAGATGCGATTTGACTACTTAATAACTTAGGTGACATAAAATGCTCTCCTCTATTTGCCATGCGTTGCGCAATTAATGCTTGAGCCGCCTCAAGTAAAATGCCAACTGAACGATTATATGAACCAAAGATCAACTGTCTGTGTTGTTGTTTCAATCCTGAATATGCCAATACACAGCTTTTATTCAATAATTGAAAATGGGTAAGTTGCTGACAGATAAGGTCTATCCAAGGTGCTCTTTGTTCGTCAGTTAAGGGGATCCCTGCTGACATTTGTTTGATAGCCTCTTCACTATGAAAAGAATCTGCGTCTAGACAGGTTATGTCAAAGTGGTTGGCTATTTCTAGAGCGAGGGTTGATTTTCCACAACCAGATACACCCATGACAACCACCAAAAGAGGTGAGTGTTTATTTTTAATTTCATTATTTGACAACAATGTTTTGTCCTTGTAAAAATGATAGCGCAACCAGTTAGTAGGTATTGATGAAATGTGTCTATAGTACTTGCTTGTAGGGTTATTTGAAGCTGTTAATGTTGCAATGTGTTATATTGTTGCATAGAATGGTTGCGCTATCAATTACGACGTAAATAATAAAAATTATAACAAGAGTCAGTAATCTATAAGGGAATTTATGCAAGATATTATATACACCACAAGTCCATTTTTCTTACTCTGTGTAGCTGCATTGTCTATTGCTGCACTACTATTACTGATCATAAAATTACGGCTTAACGCCTTTGTCGCACTGGTTTTGGTTAGTTTTTGCACCGCTATTATTGCCGGTATTCCTAGTGAAGAGGTTGTGCCAACTTTAATGAGTGGCTTTGGTGGTACGCTTGCCTCCGTCGCCTTGTTAGTTGGATTAGGCGCCATGATCGGGAAACTGTTAGAGGTTTCGGGCGGAGCTCAAGTTTTGGCAGATAAATTGATCGGTAAATTTGGTGCAAAGAAAGCTCCCTTAGCTCTTGGCGTCGCCTCATTGATGTTTGGATTCCCGATATTTTTCGATGCTGGTTTAATTGTGATGATGCCAATCATTTTCAGTGTTGCTAAACGATTCGGTGGCTCTTTACTCATTTATGCGCTGCCAGCTGCAGGCGCATTTGCGGTAATGCACGCTTTTGTACCGCCTCACCCAGGTCCTGTTGCCGCCGCAGGTTTTCTTGGTGCAGATATTGGTCTTTTGTTGTTGGTAGGATTACTGGTTGCAGCGCCAACATGGTATTTTGGATCTTACTTGTTTGGCGTATATTCTGGCAAAAAATTTAACATTCCCTTATCGAACCTACTTTCTACCACTGAATCAAAATCACAACCTAGCAAATTACCCAAGTTTGCCACAGTAATGTCACTACTCATATTACCTATGCTGCTGATTTTCCTAGATACTGGTCTCAACACACTCACTGCCGCTGGTATCATCGATGGTTCGAATTCATTCACTAGGGTTTTAAGAATGTTGGGTAAAACCCCCATCGCCTTACTTATCACGTTGTTGGTTTGTTTGTTTGTTTTTGCAAAAGATTACGGGATGAAAGAGTTAGATAGGCTATGCAGTGAGTCACTTGCACCCATCTGTGCTGTAATTTTGATTACTGGCGCCGGAGGGATGTATGGCGGGGTATTACGTTCCAGTGGAATAGGCGATGCCCTGGCCGGATTACTTACCGACACAGGCATGCCAGTTATTGTGGCTGCGTTTTTTATTGCAACCTGTCTTAGAGTTGCCCAAGGCTCAGCTACTGTAGCGCTTACCACAACAGCAGCACTTATATCCCCTATGGTGGCTGCAACAGCTGGCCTGTCTTCGCTTGATCTTTGCTTCATTGTTATTGCAATAGCGGGTGGCGCAACCGTGTTGTCCCATTTCAATGATTCCGGATTTTGGCTGGTTAGTCGCTTACTTGGCATGGACGAAAAAACCACGTTAAGAACATGGACAGTGATGGAAACACTCTTGGGGACTATCGCCTTTTTAATTGTTTTAGTGCTAAGTTTACTCTTTTAAATTAATTTCAAAAAATGTTGTTAGTCTAAGAATGCCATGGGTATGAGGGTTATAATGTAAGGCTGTTTATGACAAGACTATTTACAGCAGGATATTAGTGTTAATAATGTATAGAATTTAATAGTTTAAGGTGTTGTATGTCTCGTTCTGTGGCTAAATCAAGAAGTGCTAATCGAGTAACGTTAAAAGATGTTGCTAAAAAAGCAGGTGTGAGTGCCATTACTGTTTCTAGAGTGGTAAATGACTATGCTGGCGTACGTGAACAAGTCCGTCAAAAAGTAGTGGCAGCAATCAGTGATATTGGCTATATTCCTAACCGTTCAGCCAGTGCTTTAGCTTCGTCACGTTCAAAGTTAATTGGGGTGTTAATTCCCTCATTATCTAACGTGGTATTTAACGAGGTATTGAGCGGAATTTATGCCATTGCCGGACCTGAAAATTATCAGGTGTTATTAGCTGACACTCATTACTCCCCGATAGAAGAAGAACGCTCAATTCGCACTTTACTTGGTCAATCTCCAGATGGCCTAATTATCACAGGTGGTGAACAAACCGATGCCGCCAAAGCTATGCTAAAAAAATCGGGTATACCTGTAGCGCAAATCATGGATAAAGTGAAGTCACCCATCGATATCAATGTTGGTTTTTCTCACTTTGAAGCAGGTGCAGCCGTCGCTCAGTCATTATTGGCAAAGTCCTACAGTAAAATAGGTTTTATCGGCGCTAGAATGGATCCTCGAACGTGTGAGCGACTTGCCGGTTTTGAGTCGGTACTTTCTGCTGCTGGTTGTCTGAATCCAAAACTGGTGGTAACCAACCCACAACCTTCTTCAGTTGCCATGGGGGCTACGTTATTTAGAGAATTAATGGCTGTTTCTGAAGGTGAATGTGATGCTGTTTTCTGTTGTAACGACGATTTAGCTTTAGGTGCATTGCACGAATGTAAAAAAATGCATATTAGCGTACCTAATAAATTTGGCGTATGTGGATTTAACGATATCGAAATGGCAGCATACGCTGAACCAGCATTATCAAGTGTTAACGTTAATCGTTATAACATGGGTAGTCGCGCCATGGAACTTATTCTCGAACGGTTAGACAACCAAAAAGCAAACACTGATACCTCATCAAAATATATTGATACGGGTTTTAAACTGCTTATGCGTAAGTCGACACGATAACTACTACTCACTTAACCAAGGTTAATTATGATTTTTCTGCAAAGCCAGTCCAGTAAACTTACCTGTATGGTCGTTATATGTAGCAGCTTATTAGTTGTATCGTATGTTAATGCCACAACAACTCAGCCACTATCTCAAGTAACAAAAAACAATGATACCAGCAACACATTAAACGCCATTACGAGCGCCAATATGCGGTATTGTCCAAAAGGTTCAGAGAATGTTCAACTGAACTTAAAAAACATAAAGCTTACTCGCGAACAAAATATTCCATTAATGTACCAAGGTTATAATAATATTGAAGGTCCTGTTTGGCATGATGGCGCTTTATATTATTCAAACATGGGGTCACATCAACCTGATGAAAGTGGCTTTGAATTAAGTAACCAAACCACTATTTGGCGATGGATACCCGGCATTAAACCAACAGTTTGGATGAATGACACAGCGGCAGGCACTAATGGTTTGGCCTTAGACAGTAAAGGTAATTTAGTAGCAACGCGTCAGTTAGACGGAACGCTTTCAACTATTGACTGGAAAACCCAACAAGTTACTCCCATTGTGAGTACTTACCAAAACAAACGCTTTAATTCCCCTAATGACTTAACCATTGGTCATGATGATAGTGTTTATTTCACTGACCCAAACTGGAATACCCCATCGAACATTCATGTAGCAGACATACAAGGTGGTGGGAAACCTGGGTCGATTGAACCAGGGCAACGTATTTACCGTGTTGCACACGATGGTAAAGTAATTGCTACTAAGGTTACTGAACTTGTACCTGCTTTACGTGACAAACCAAATGGTATTATTTTATCCCTTGATCAACAGCTACTTATTGTCGGAGGTTTGCAGGGATTATGGGCATTTGATTTAAATTCAGGTGAGGTGAGTAACCCGCAACGATTGCTAAATACCCCAATTGACGGGTTAGGTAAAGACTGTAGCGGCAACATTTATGTTACCACTACCCGAGAGCTACCAGAAAGAACAGATGGTCAAGTGGTGGTAATATTAGACAAACTACACAAAGAAGTTGGTATGTTAACGGTACCAGGAATTCATATTGTTACTAATATTGCCTTTGGTGGAGATGATGGTAAAACGCTATTTGTGACGGGGCTAACGGCACCTATGGACGGTAATAAAATTCGCCTGTGCGGTGATAAAGCCTGTTTAAATGCAGGTATTTACACGACTAAACTGAATGTACAAGGCTTTCCATTTTAATATAAAATAATCATTAAATATGGGCTGAATACCAATGGTTACCACTAACAATTCAAGCAAGTATTCTTAAAGCTATTCACTTTTTATTTACCCGTTAACACTTCATTCGAACAATGCTCTTGACGGAAGTCTGAAGGGCTTTGTTTGAATAATTTTTGAAACTGACGGCTAAAATAGCTGTGATCAGTATAACCGGTATCATTGGCAATAGTCGCAATCCCAAGATTAGTTTCTATTAATAATCGCCTAGCATTTTCTAAACGCACTTCATTAATGAATTGTTTAGGGGTCTTGCCTAAAAACTTTTTAAAACGTCGCTCTAACGCACTAATAGACAAATGAGTGACATTGGCAAGTTCTTTCAAACAAATATTCTGCATATAATTTTTTCGTACATAGGCAACAGGCTCTTTTAATGCATCCATTCCTGATAATACGAGTGATGTTTTCTCTAAATGCCGTGAAATACCATAAGAACCAATAGTGTTTCCTTGTTCATTGAACAAAGGTCGTTTTGATGTAGTAAACCAAGCGATATCACCTGATTTGGTATTATTCATTTCTAAGCGATTATTAACAACTTCACCAGCCATCACTTTTAGATCGTCAACAGTAAACTGTTTAGCAATATGAACGGGTGAAAAATCAACGTCACTTAATCCTACTATTTGAGAGAGTGACGTTACACCAATATGCTCTAAAAAGTACTGGTTTGCATAAACAAAACAACACTTCTCATCTTTTACCCAAAAAATAACATCAGGCATAAGGTCAAACATTTCAATGATTTGCTTAACACTAAACTGATTAATAAATTTATCTACGCAATTTGGCGACATGGTCATTTTTCATCTTCCAAACTTAAATTAATATCAGTGTATGAGTTTAACAAAAAATATACAACGCCGATTTAGTTGTATACAAAACCGATTTACTCTTAACGCTACACAGAACATTATCTTTATAGTAAATATTGACTTTTGGTGAATATTCATGTCGTCAGACTTAATGTATAGGGCTTTTCATTTTAACTATGATTGTGTTTCATTAAACAAGGTAACTTAAAATGTCGACGCAAAATTACAGATTGACTAGAGGAAAAATTATTCTCATTCGTCTCTATATACAAGTAAAAGAAAACTAGGAGAAAACGGGAAAAGAGAACACGGTATAACAATCAAACCATCAGAGGGAAGCTATCTGCGAATGAAAAAGCTGCATCGTTTTTACTCTACCTAATATAATAAAAGATATAAAAGGAAAAAACATGATTCAAAAACAACATAAAACCTTTAATAAATCACTCATTGCTAAAAGCGTAAGTTTAATGCTTGGCACAACAATGATAGTGCCAGCTTTCGCTGAAGAAACAAAAAAAGCGGAAGATGAAGTTGAAGTTATACAAGTCACAGGTATGCGAGGCAGTTTGTCTCAATCAATGAATATTAAACGTCAATCTTCAGGTGTTGTTGATGCGATTTCTGCGGTAGATATGGGTAAATTCCCCGATACCAACCTTGCAGAATCTTTACAGCGTATTACGGGTGTATCAATTAACCGCGTTAACGGTGAGGGTTCAGAGGTTACTGTACGTGGCTTTGGTGGTAACTTTAATTTGGTCACCTTAAATGGTCGTCAAATGCCAGCAGCTAACGTTGGCACTATCACTGGTAACCCGCAAGATAAAGGTGCTGCAGGTACTAGTCGTTCATTTGATTTTTCAAATCTTGCCTCGGAAGGTGTAAGTGGCATAGAAGTATATAAAACAGGTCGTGCTGAAGGTGCTTCTGGTGGTATTGGGGCAACTATCAATATTAATACACTTAAACCCTTAGAACAGAGTGAAAATAGTTCTTCTGTTGGTGTAAAAGCGGTTAAAGATGTAAGTGGTGATGGTGTTACTCCAGAACTAAGTGGTGTAACGACTTGGGTGAGTGAAGATTCTACTTTTGGTGTATCATTATTTGGTTCATACCAAGAACGTGATTCGGGTAGTCGCCACATGAGTACTGAAGTATATGAATTGCGTGAATATAATGGTGCAGCAGATTTAGATTCTCTTACAGTTCCTGGCGCAACAGTAATAAACGAGCCTAGTATTGGTCAAATTATCTCTATACCTAGTAACATTGGCTTAGGGACTAACCAAGATAATCGTAAACGTACTAATGCTATGTTAACGGTGCAATTTGAACCAATAGAAGATCTTAGATTCACTTTTGATGCAACTTATGCAAAAAATGAGAAAGAATCAACATCACTTATTGATGGTATTTGGTTTGCTCGACAATTTAGTTCTGTAGAATTTGATGGCAACCCAGTAGTGTCTACGCCAGTTAAATTTTCTGAAACTGGTGGCCCAAATAATAGCGTTGTCGGTAAAGATTTCTTTTTTCAAAACTTAGCATTAGCAACTGAAGATGAATTAAAATCTTTTGGTTTTAATGCTGCTTATGATGTAAATGACGACTTAAGTTTACGCTTTGATGTTGCATCATCAGAAGCGACTAGTGGTGGTGCTGGTCCTGATGGGCTTAACGCTATTCGCTTTAACCTAGCGGGTGCAACTGCTGGTTGGCAAACGGTTGACTTTACTACGAAAATTCCTTCAGCAAGTATCTTAGTTGAAGATACGCTAAAAGGTGGTAACGGTAACGGAATCTTTGATAAACCTGATGTTGGATCTCAAGTAAGTCAAACCGATAAGTCTAATCAATATTCAGATGTTGACCAAGTTCGCTTTGAAGGCCAATGGGTTGGAGACGAGGTTACAGTTGATTTTGGTGTTGGCTATATCTCAACAGAAATGAGACAAACACGCCAAGCTTCAACAGACGCTTTAGGAGATTGGGGTGTAACCGCTCCTGGTGATATTCCAGAGGGGTTATTCGAACAAAGTTGTACCGCTTGTGCATTTGAAGATCATGATATGTCAGGTGTAGAAGGTGCTGATGCTAATTCACCAGGTGGTACAACAATACCACTGGGTAGTGTTTCATTTGGTGGTGACCCACTTGCTCTTCTAAACGCGGTTGGTCCTGCTTATGGAATCTCTTTAGCTGATCGTTCAATTAATACTGATGATGATAATACAGTTGAAGAAGATATACTTTCCGCCTATGTTCAAGCCAGTATGGATTATGATGTTGCTGATATGACATTAAACATCGTTGCAGGTTTACGTTATGAGCAAACTGATGTGACTTCATCGTCTAAGCAGTTTTTACCGACTGAAATAATTTGGGAAGCTGATAACGACTTTTTACCTGTGCTAGGTTCTACAATAGAAACTATCTCGGACACAAAAGACTATTCTAACTTTTTACCGAGTATTGATTTAACCCTTAACGTAACTAGCGATATTAAAGCCCGTGCTTCATTTAGTAAAACGCTTGCGAGACCTACTTATGATCAACTGTTCCAATCTACTTCAATAACACCTCAGCCACGTATAACAGCGTTTGGTGGTGTAGCAACAGGTAGCTCAGGTAATGCGCAATTAGATCCACTTGAATCAACAAACATTGATTTATCTCTTGAATGGTATTACAACGACTCAAGTGTAATTTCATTGGGTTACTATAGAAAAGATGTTGAAAACTTCGTTGGTATAGCGCAAAGTCAAAAAACATTGTTTGGTTTGTTAGATCAGACTTCAGGTGCGGCTGGTACTATCTCTGGTGACGCAACAGCAGCATTACAAGCAGGTGGTTTTGATGTTAACGAAGTTAACTTATTTACTATGTCAGCAGTTTTGCAAAACCCAGCGGACTTTCCTAATGGCGCAGCAGATTTTCAAGATCCTGCTGTAAATCCAAACTTTGAAGGTGAGGTGTTTGCTACTTATGATGTTTTTGCCGAACCGGGTGATCCAGCATTACAATTTCAAGTAACGGGTCCAGTGAACGATAAAAATGCTGTGATTGATGGATTTGAATTTGCATGGCAACATTTCTTTGGTGACACTGGTTTTGGTTACCAACTAAATTATACTACCGTAAATGGTGATATTGGTTATGATAATGGTGGTTCTATCAATGTTGACCAATTTGCCTTGGAAGGATTAAGCGATAGTGCTAACGCTGTGTTGATTTATGAAAAAGATGATTTTTCAGCACGTATCGCCTATAACTGGAGAGATGAGTTTTTAGCTTCAACTAACCGTGGTAAAGGTCCACGTAACCCAGTATATATTGCAGAAACCGAGCAAATAGATATTAACGTTAGCTATACGGTAATAGAAGATTTAACACTGAGTTTAGATATTATCAACTTAACTGATGAAGGTCTGCGTAAATTTGGTCGTAGTCAACATAATATTTTCTTTGCTCAAGAATCTGATAAACGTTTCGTTTTAAGTGCTAATTACAAGTTCTAGACATTGAGTAAATCCTCAGTTTAAATATTTCGCTGAGGAAACTTATACTACCTAAGAGTGAAACATGATATTAATGTTTCACTCTTCTTTTTAGGTCATTGTTCCTAGTAATTTATTGGAATAAGACGCAACTTTATAATAATAACGATAAAGCGAGGTATGCGATGAACAAAGCAATAGTCTTAAATAATGTAGACCATAAAAATATCAAGGTTGATACTCGACCTGAAGCTAATTTACATGTAAATCGCTCTTTGATATACGCCACAGAAATAGGCGAGTTACACAAAGAATTCCCATTGGTATTTTTTAAGCACCCTGATGGACAAACCCAGTTACATGCGATTTTAGGCTTAACAAAAGATGAAAACTTATTTCTTGGTGAGCATGGTTGGACAACTCGATTTGTACCAGCATTGCTAGCCAGAGGTCCATTCAGTTTAGGTTATAAAAAAGCGAATAAAGAGAATAACGAACAACAAGACCCGGTAATTTGCATTGATATGGAAGATCCTCGTGTAAACACCGAGGAAGGTGAGGATGTTTTTCTTCAATTTGGTGGCGAAGCACCTTATCTAAATTATGTTAAAAAAGCACTGCAAACGATTGATAGTGGAATGCAATTTGATAAGACACTTTATACGCTTGTTGAATCAATGGATTTGTTGGAGCCGGTGTCGATTAACATTAAGCTTAGTAATGTAGAAGAAATTAATTTCAGTGATTATTATACCGTCAACCAAGAAAAACTCACAAAATTATCGGGTGATGACTTGGCTAAGTTAAGTCAATTTGGTGTACTGAGTTTATTGTATTTTGTATTGTCGTCAATGGGTAATTTTCAAACCTTGATGGAACTAAAAAATGCAAAATCTGCAATGTACTAATCCTTTGATGAGACTGGATCTTCTAAATAACGAAGGAAGTACATGATGACGATTAAAAGCGCCACTAAAAGCAAAGCTAAAAACAAAGTAAAGATACTAGAAGGGATCACACCTCAAACTATCCCCTATGATGAACTCTTTTCAGAAAATCAGCCTGTTATTTTAAAAGGATTAGTTAAAAATTGGCCGTTAGTTAAAGCAGGACAAAAATCCACTCAACACATCATGGAGCAGCTAGAGCAGCATTACAGTAATCGCCCAATGCTCGTATATAAAGCTCCTGCACAAATCAAAGCCCGCTTTGGTTACAACGAAACCTGCACAGGTTTCAATTTTTCCAGTAACCGAAGTACTATTCCAGAAGTGTTTGAAGCTATACGTAGCCAATTAACTCAAAGAGAGCATGATTACCTTTATATCAATTCACTCAGATTTGATGAGGGATTCCCCGAGCTTAATCAGACCAATCAGTTAACCTTTGAGCATTGTGAATTTAAAAATAATAAGCCGGTTGCGAAAATTTGGTTAGGCACAGAATCTGTTGCTGCCGCACATTTTGATCAACCGAAAAATATTGCCTGTTGTGTAGCAGGTAAGCGACGGTTCACTCTATTTCCACCTGATCAAATAAGCAATTTATACCCAGGACCATTAAGCCCTACTCCTGGAGGTCAAGTGGTCACCCTAGCAGATCTCAGCAAGCCAGATTTCAGCCGTTTCCCTCGCTTGAAAGATGCTCTAGAGAACGCCTTTATTGCCGATCTTGAACCAGGTGATGGTTTATATTATCCCAGTATGTGGTGGCACGAAGTAGAAGCTTTTGATCGTTTCAATGCCATGGTGAATTATTGGTGGATGGAAGCAGAACCCTACTTAGGTAGTCCAATGGATGCATTAATGCATGCCATGATGAGTGTTAGAGATCGCCCAACCAAAGATAAAGAAGCATGGAAAGCATTATTCGATTATTACATTTTTGGTGATAGCGAAGAGGTACGTGCACACTTACCGCTTGAAAGTCATGGTGCATTGGCAAACATTGACGAAAACCAAGCAAGACGATTGGGTGCAATGTTAAGAAATAACCTAAATCGCTAAAAACTGAAACTATATTACATTAGCGCTAAAGCAAAGAAACAAGAGACAAAATATAATGATCGATTCAAAAACTAAAGTAGTTATCGCAGGCGGTGGCACATCCGGTTGGCTTAGCGCATATAGCTTGATATCTCGCCTTGGCAATGTATTAGATATTACGCTGGTGGAATCTGATCAAATCGGCACTATCGGTGTTGGTGAAGCGACAATTCCGACCATACGAGCCTATCATCATTTGGTCGGTATTGATGAACAAGAATTTATGTCGGCTACCCAAGCAACCTTTAAATTAGGCATTCAGTTTGATCATTGGGGGCAGAAAAATGATAGCTACTTTCACTCTTTCGGCGAAATTGGTCAGCGCTCTTGGATGGCAGAATTTCACGAATTCTGGATGGAAGCAAAAGCACAAGGCTTTGGTGGAAGCTTAGAAGATTATTGTCTTGAACTAAAAGCAGCCAAAGCTAACAAATTTGCCACGAAGGCAGGTAAAAAACCAATTAACTATGCTTATCATTTCAATGCTACCGCATATGCAACCTTTTTACGGTCAAAAAGTGAATCGGCTGGAGTTAAGCGTGAAGAAGGCTTTATAGAGCAAGTAAAAAAAGATAAAACAGGTAATATCACTTCACTTACGTTAGGAAACGGTAAAGAGATCTTAGGTGATTTTTTTATTGATTGTACCGGTTTTAGAGCGCTACTCATTGGTGAACATCTTGATGTTGGCTATGAAGATTGGAGTCATTATTTAGCCGCAGATAGTGCGATTGCGGTGCAAACGAAATCGGTAGAAGAGCCACGTCCTTATACACAAGCTATGGCTCACTCGGCTGGCTGGCAATGGCGCATTCCGCTGCAAGGCCGAGTCGGTAATGGCATCGTTTATAGCAGCAAATTTTTATCTGACGACGAAGCACGCAGCACATTAATGGCAAATCTAACCGCAGAACCGATCACAGAGCCTAGACAACTTCGCTTTACTACTGGGCGACGTGAGAAAGCTTGGCATAAAAACTGTGTTGCTATAGGTCTATCCAGTGGATTTTTAGAACCATTAGAATCAACCAGTATTCACCTTGTTACTACTGCCTTGCTTCGACTAATGAAGATGTTCCCCTTTGGCGGAAATACAGCCCTACTAGCTGAACAATATAATCGTGAGGTTCAGCTAGAAGCTGAAACTATTCGTGATTTCATCATTTTGCATTATCACTTAACTGAACGTGATGACAACCCATTTTGGGATCATTACCGAACGATGGAAATTCCTGAATCACTGGCTCATCGAATGGCAATCTTTAAAGAAAATGGCTACGCATGGCTTGACGATGTTGGCTTATTTAGAGTGGATTCATGGGTGCAAGTAATGATGGGGCAGGGCATTACACCTGAACAACATCATAAAGGCAGCTGTGTTATACCTACACAAGGGTTAAAAGAACAAATGATGGCACTAAGAAAGAGGGTAGAAACCTCGGTTGCGCAATTACCAAAACATGCTGATTTTATTAAACAGTACTGTCCAGCTAAGGATTTATAAACAAATGAAAACTCGCGTAGTGATTGTTGGTGGTGGTACAGCTGGTTGGTTAACCGCTGGTATTATTGCTGCTAGGCATTATTTAAAAGATACACCAATGCAAGAAACAGAAGTTATTTTGGTTGAATCGCCTGATGTTAAAAATCTGGGTGTTGGTGAAGGCACTTGGCCTACTATGCGAGATACGCTGCGCCAAATAGGTATATCAGAGCGTGAATTCCTTTCTTGTTGCGACGCGAGTTTCAAACAAGCATCTAAATTTGTTGGTTGGTCTAACGGTCAAAACGAGCATTATTATCACCCTTTTACCGCACCGTCAGGTTATGGTGCAGTCAACATGGCAGACCACTGGTCAGCGACAACTGAAGAAACGGATTTTGAAAGTTGGGTTTGTGCACAAGGTGCTATTTGCGATAATAATCTATCACCTAAATTACCACAAATGCCTGAATATGCGTTTAGTTTAAACTATGGTTATCATTTAAATGCTGGAAAGTTTGTCAAAAAACTTCATCAGCATTGTGTAGAGAACCTTGGGGTAAAATATATCCAAGGACATGTCGAGCAGGTACTTTCTGCAGAGAATGGTGACATCTCTGAGATCGTATTGTCTGATGGCGAGCAAATCGCAGGGGATTTATTCATCGACTGCAGTGGCTTTGCGGCGATATTAATTGATAAACATTACCAGATCCCATTTGAATCAAAACGCAATATTTTATTCAACGACACCGCACTGGCCCTTCAGGTTGAATATGTATCAGATGACACTCCCATCGCGTCATGCACAGTGGCAACAGCACAAGAAAACGGTTGGATTTGGGATATTGCTTTACAAAACAGACGAGGAATTGGACATGTGTTTTCTAGTGATTTTACCAGTGTAGAACATGCGGAAGAGGCGTTATTTAAGTACGTTACCAATGATCCTTTGCTTGTTTCACAACAACTTTCTGCCCGTACAATTAAATTTAACCCCGGACATAGAAAAACCTTCTGGCACAAAAACTGTGTCGCTATTGGTGTTTCAGCAGGTTTTGTCGAGCCATTAGAAGCAACCGCGTTGGTTTTAATTGAAAAATCTGCCGAATGGATCAGCCAGCAACTCCCTCGCGATCGAGATGCAATGTTAGTATTGGCGAAAAGGTTTAACAGCCTCACCTTACAACGATGGCAAGAAATTATTGATTTCCTTAAATTGCATTACATACTGTCAAACCGTAAAGACAGTGAGTATTGGCGAGCACATCAACAAGCAGATTCAATTCCAGAGAGTTTGCAAGAGTCATTGCTATTATGGCGTACACAAGCACCTGGGCTTTATGAAACTAACCAACGTTTTGAACTGTTTTCGTCAGCCAGTAAGCAATATGTGCTTTATGGTATGGGCTTTAATACTAAGCAAAAACAAGATGCTTACCTTTGTCAAAAAGAAGCCTCATTAATAAAACGCATACGCAACGAAACACTTCATACTACAGAAAAATTACTAAGTGCATTACCTACCAATAGGGAATTTTTGAGTAGGGTTTTAGGAAAATAGCTCCGTTTCTTATAAGTCGACACAAAATCTGGGAATGTTAAATCTGTTAAATCCGTTGATATTTGCTTAGTTATTGGCCTTTTTGATCCTGCACCTCTTTTGATGGCACTAACTGTTTGATAATAATCTGCTCCACGTCTATTAGTAGTTCAAGAATATCGGAAACACCCAGAAAATTCCCGAAGCATCGATGTCCATAAAGCGGATTGTTTTCACCTTTCAAGTGATGTTCTATAACGGCATTGCGCCACCGCGCTGGGTTGACAGGTTCTTTATGAATAAATTGAAATGTGTTCAAATGCGAAGAAGCATTACGAATGTGGCGAAAAAATTCGAACGTTTCTGAACCATCATTGAACTGCTTAACTGACTCATACGCTGTATTTGCCAACATTATGCAGCACGATACGAGATGCTCGCTGCTACTAAGTTCGCCTCTTTCTGCTCTGGCGCGCAGAGAGTGCGGTGCCATTAGCTTATTTGGTACGAATCTTCCCGGAAAACTGAGGTTGCGATCTGGTGGTAAGAACATCTCGATTCGTTTATCGAAAATGATAGGACTGCCACAAAGTGAAACTGAAAAGCACGACACTAAATTACAGAAATATAGGTCTTTTCTAAATTCTATACATTCGATAAGGGGATCTACCGAATTGGCTTTACTTGTCATCTAGTTCTCGTTCTATGCTGTCTCCTTTTTAACAGTGTACGAGCTTGTCGTAAAATATACAACGCCGACATTATTGTACACAGAATCGATTTATTTCTTGGTTTATTGATTCAGAATTAGTCACTTAAAATATAGAGAGAATTCCCTTTTTTACAAATGAATAATGATCACTACGAATAAAAACAGCCTGTTTTAGTTTTTTGAACAGTGACTAACTTGGCCTAGATAGTTTTCAAGAAAGAATCTAATATATTAGCTATGCGATAACTTGAACCTAAATTATCGACAACTTAACGCTAAACCATTTCAATAATACTATCAATTAGGTAGCGTGAATAAACAAACCATTGAATTTAAGGGAAGACTGATGAAACGATCTTTAGCATTTTTATCTGCGACTTTATTCGCATTCACACTAACTAGTAACGCAGATGGACTAACACTAACAACTGAAAAAGGCTTTGAACTGAAAGCTAGCTATTATCAAAGTCATGAAACGAGTAACCGTGCCGTGTTGTTATTACATCAATGTAACTACAACCGAACGATGTATAACGACATTGGTAAGGAACTAGCTAAGCAGGGAATTCATGCGTTAAGCCTCGATTTTCGCGGTTTTGGTGGAAGTACTAATGCAGAATTTAACGTCGAAAAAGCTCAAGCGTTACCAAGAGAAGCTCGCCGAAAAGCTTGGAGTAAAATATCCGAAAATTGGCCAAGTGATGTTCAGCTTGCCTATAATCACTTAACTAGCAAGTTATCTGATAATGGCTTTGTTGGTGTTTTAGGCGCAAGTTGCGGAGGATCTCAAGCGATCACTTTAGCTGAAAATAATCCTATTAAGGTGATTGGCTTCTTTTCTTCAGGTCAGCGTGAAGAAAATATAGAACGTTATAAAAGCACATTAGCAGGGCTACCTACTTTAATCATTGCCTCAGAAAAAGATACAGGCACTTATGAAAGTGCGCAAAAGCTGTTTACAGCAACAACCCATGAAAATAGTAAATTTATTGCTTATAAGGGTTCTGATCACGGTTATCCACTTTTAGATAGAGACAAGCAATTAGCGAGTTATATTGCTGGTTGGTTAGATAGTCAATTAAGTAAATGAGTACACTTTGAGATTAATGATGGGGGAAACTGAACTTCGAGCAATTCCCCTATAAACACGTTGTTTTTGAGCCATTTGCACGACAGGTTAACAATGGAACAGTTAATAAATCAGAGATTATTTATCTAGACTAATTATTTCGATTAAATAATCTAAAAAAATTATCACCGAAAGCGCGAGATAACCTGAGCTCAGTTCCTTCTTTTAACAGTAATGTATAATCGCCTTTGCCTATAGGGTCAATTCGAATCACTTCATTAATATTAATGACATGTGAACGATGAATACGGACAAAAATATTCGGGTCTAACTGACTTTGTGCGCCAGTCAACGTTTGTCTGGCGATAAAAGCCGTTCTTTTAAGGCAAACTTTTATATAATTCCCTGAAGATTCAATCCATTGAATTTCATCAGCTTGAACTACCTCAATTGAACCTTCTGCTTTAAACAATAAGGTTTTTGGGTAGTGTTGCTCAGCTCGATAGTATTGCACTAGTTTAGGAATATCAAAACGTTGTGTTTTTCCGGAAAACTCTCGAAATCGATTTATTGTTTTGGAAAATCGTGCTTTATCATAGGGCTTTAATAAGTAGTCTACGGCATTCAACTCAAATGCTTTTATCGCATATTCATTAAAACCGGTAACAAACACAATGGCGATATCTTTGTTAAACTCCAAATTGCAGGCTACCGAAATCCCATCTAATCTAGGCATTTGAATATCTAAAAATACTAGTGAAGGGCTATGTTTTTCAATACACTCTAGTGCTTCGATGCCATTTTTTGCTTCGGCTACTACTTCAAAATCGACATGATCTTTCAGAAAATGAACTAGTTTTTGCCGTGCAGCAGGTTCATCGTCTACAACAAGAACCTTATGCAAACTGGGCATGTTAACTTGTTCGGGACTGCTATCATTTAAGGGTTGTTGCTCTTTCATTTTAGTCTCTGTACTTAGCCAATTTTAATTTGAATGATTCAATCGTATAGGTAGAATCAAACTTAATTCAATCGAGCCAACACTTCGTTGAACTAGTGAAACTTCAGCTGAACCTTCATATAACAATTCAAGTCGTTCTCTTGTATTTTTTAAACCAATGCCAAAAGAAGGGTTCAGGTTACTATTATCAAGTAACGGGTTTGTAATAGTAATACGCAGCTGCTCATCGTCAATAAGTGCTTTAAGGTGGATTTCGCCGATATCTTCAGAAGGTTCTATACCATATTTCACCGCATTTTCTAGCAATGGCTGTAATAACATAGCAGGGATCATCACGGGCTCTGCTTGCGCCGCAACTTCTATTTTTGTTGATAATCTATCACCAAAACGTAACTTGGCAATTTCTAAAAATGAAGTCATGGCCTGTAACTCTTGATTAAAGCTTACCCAAGGCTGTTGCTCTGTAGCTAACGAGTAGCGAAGCAGATCACCTAAGCGCATTATTATTGAATCTGCCTTATCAACGTTTTGATACATAGTGCTAGAAATAAGATTTAAGGTATTAAATAAAAAGTGAGGCTGTAATTGATTCCTTAATACGCCTATTTGAGCGGTAAGTAATTGTTCGTTTAATTTTGCTGCGCGAATTTGTTCCTTTTGGTAAGTATCAAAATAAACTTTGGTATAGGTGCCAAATACAATGGCAAAATAATAAGGCATGGATTTGGGAAGTTCATAGACATATCTAGTTAGTAAATCGCCATTATCCCAAAGTCTTCCTTCGATCAATAAATAGGCTAAATGTCGAGTCCCAACCATTAACGATACAAATATCAAAGTAAAAGGTATGTATAACAGCACTAACTTCAACAGCGATTGATAAATATTTTTTTCATCTAAGGGCCACTTTTGACAATAAACAATGATTACTGGGCAGATTAGGCCATAACAATACACCGCACTGTATTCCAAAAGCCAAGGTTCCCAGAATTTAACATTTCCTCCTTTTGCATCAGCTATTGCTGTTTGCGCCACAAAAAATGCGGTGATAGTAAGCGCTATAAAGCAAATGAAAATTTGTTTACTGGTTAAATTTGAATAAAAATTTAGCAGTGCTTTTAGTGCCTTCATATTTCTAAATCACTCGACTTAATTATTAATTAAGAGAATACACCATTTATTACCGGCTTGTTTCCTTGTTATCACATTCAAAGACCGACTCATCCCTAAGGCATTTCTTTTCTACGCTTGTTTTTCTAATCTCACTATACAAATGAAAAGGAGAAAGTCAAAATGACAGCACAAATATTAAATAAATACTCAGAAAACAATTTAGGCAGTAGATTATATTTTTTAGACTGGGTCAGAATATTAGCCTTCGCATTCTTAGTTTTCTATCATACCGCAATGATGTTTGTTGATTGGGGATTTCACATAGAAAGCGGCCATAACAGTATTTTCTTAAAGTCTATAATGATACTTAGCTCAAAATGGCGACTTGATATTCTGTTTATAGTTTCAGGTGTGGCTATAAGCTACATGGTTGCAAAAATGTCACTTAAATCTTTTACTTGGCAGAGAATTATTAAGCTTTACCTACCACTTATTTTTGCTATAGCAGTTATAGTAGCTCCTCAGTCGTATTATGAAGCGGTTCAAAAGGGGATTTTTGAAGGAAGTTTCTGGAAATTTTGGACTTCTCTTTATTTTACTTTCTCATGGGGTGACCGAATGAACGCGCCTTTTCCAACCTATAATCATATGTGGTATGTGCTTTATTTATTCCATTATACAATTGTGTTATTGCCTTTTTTTTCCTTCATTAATAGTGATAAAGGTAAACTAATTCTAGCAAAAATTGAAAACTGGCTTACCAAAGGCACTCGTATTATTTGGCTACCGTTAGTTATATATTTAGCGATTTTTTTAGCTATCGATGATCATGATGTAAACCACACTTTTTATAATGACTGGTATGGACATGCTATCTTTCTTTTTGCCGTTATTATGGGTTTGGTTTTTGTTAGAATGCCGCAAATTTGGCAGTCTTTCGAAAGTAACCGTTACCTTTCTTTAATTCTTGCCTTGATTAGTTATGGCGCTTTATTAACTATATTTCTATCACCTGACGAGATGTTGACTATATACAGAACTCTAGCTTGGGATTATACCAGTATATTAGTTAAATGGTCATGGATCGCTTTAATTATCGGCTTTGCCAAGAAGTACCTTAACCACACCAACAGTACTTTGAAATATTGTAATGGCATTGTTTATCCATTTTTTATTTTGCATCAAACAGTCATTATAGTGCTTGGTTATTATGTGATTGACTGGAGTATGTCAGGAACCCTTGAGTTTTTAACTATTGTTTTTGGCACCTTCATTCTTTGTGGTTTACTTTATGAATTACTGATCAAAAGAGTTAATATTTTAAGATTATTATTTGGTTTGTCATGGAAGAGAAAAGCGTCAATATCTCGTGATGATTATTGTTCTAATGCGCTTGTAGCAAAGTAGAAACTGGCAAAATAGCTTGATAGCTGGCTTATGCAGCTATCAAGTTAAACCTTGCTATATGCTCTTTAGCATAAAGCATTTAAAAGCTACTTATTCATATCTTAACGCCTTTATAGGGTTTTTTCTGGCGACTTTAGCGGCATTACCGCCTACAGTCGACCAAGCGATAATCATAGAAAGTAGCCCTACGCCCAAGCAAATAGGCACTAACCATAAATAACTTATTCTATAAGGAAAGGCTTCCAACCAAGTTAACATCATATAAATCGCTATAGGCCAAGCAACTAGGTTTGAAATAACTACCGGTTTAGAGAATTGCCAAATAAGTAAGGTCACAATATCTTTTACACTTGCTCCCATCACTTTTCGAATGCCAATTTCTTTTGTTCTTCTTTCAACAGTAAATGCAGATAAACCGTATAAACCCAAACAAGCAATGAGTATCGCTAGCACTGAAAACACTAAAAAGAGCTGCGCTGTCGTTTCTTCGTCATGATATTGCGCTTTCATCATCTCGCTCAAAAACTCTAGATTAATAGGCTGCATTGGCACATTGTTTTTCCAAACGGTTTCTATTTCACTTATTAGATAGGGTAAGTTGGTGGTGTCAAATGAAATGCTCGCTACTCTAAAGCGCTCTGGATTTAAGGTATAAATAGATGCTCTTACACCAAACTTGATTGATCTAAAGTATACATCAGGGATAACACCGATAATGGTTAAATGTTGTTTGCCACGTTGATTACTTTCTAAGGTTTTACCAATAGCTTGTTCAGCACTACTAAAGCCAAACTTTTTCAACGCTGAAACATTGAGTAAAACACTTGCCTTGGCAATTTCATTTTCTGCTACTTTACTGAGCGTATCAGATCCAAAATTCTCATCAAAAAGTCGTCCTGCAAGTGGGGTTATTTGGTAAGCCTCAAAAAAACCGTAGTCCATACTATGGTAATTAACTAATTCAGCTTCATTAGCAGCACCGTCTGCATGGGGCTCTAATAGTCTGAAGTTATCATTATTTTCATTGTCTTGTGAGGGCGCTTCTGAAGAGTAAACCACATTGGTCACTTCAGGTAAGTTCAATAACTCTTGCTTTAAGCTTGCTAAATTATCGCCGGCATTACCAATGTAAAGCACTATTTTATTATCGCTTTGATAACCTACATCGATATTGTTAGAGAAGATGGTTTGCCCGTAAACGACCAAGGTTGAGATGACGAGAATAATTGACGTGGCAAATTGAAAAACAACCAGCACGCTGCGAAATTTAGCCGAGCTGGCAGATTCAACACTTTTACTCGATTTTAATATTTGACCGGGTAAAAAGCGTGATAAATATAAAGCAGGGTAAATACCTGCACCAATGCCAACACAAATTGCAATGCCGATTAACATCAATAACAAACTGGGGTCTTCTAATAAGTTTAATGTTAGCTCTTTTCCTAATAGTTCATTATATAAAGGCAGAACTAATTCAACGGCGACTAACGAAAAAAATAATGCTATTAAAACTAAGGCAATAGCCTCGCCTAAAAATTGAATAGCAACTTGTGCTCGACTTGCGCCAAGCACTTTTCTCATTGCCACTTCTCGCGCTCTTTTACTTGCTTTCGCCGTTGAAAGGTTCATAAAGTTAATACAAGCAATTAGTAAAACTAAAGCAGCAACGATGATAAAGGTATTGATCATGTTGTTATCACCCATCGGTGTTAAATCATGACCATTACCGACTTGGCTTTTGGCGTGTAAGTGCAAATCTGCGACGGGCATGATTCGTTGATTAACAATGTCAGTGACTTGTTTTCCTGAAGCTTTCTCGCCTAAAATATCTTTTAGCATTTCTACTAATGGACTTTCATTATTCATCCAATAATCAATTCTTTCTTGTAATTGACTTGGACTAACACCAGCGTTCAATTTGAAATAGGTGTATACATTTAAACTTGTCCACGAATGTAAGGTGCCATCATTTTCACCAAACAAAGCAGGCTGTAAATAAACGATCATATCGGTATTTAAATGTGTAGCATCGGGTAAATCTTTAATAACACCCGTAATGGTTAATGTTACGGTATTATTAGCAACACAACACACCGTTAGGGTTTCACCTATAACATCACTTTTCCCAAAATATTTGTAAGCTAATTCCTCTGTAATAACTAAGTCCATTGGTTTTTTGAATGAAGACTCTTTTGAACCATGCACAAAGGGCAAGTCAAATAGAGAAAAGAAGCTGCCATCAACCATGGTAAATTCTTCAGGAAATGCATCTTCATTTTGCCTAACTGTCATGTCGAACTGAATAAAGCGCACGCCAGTTTCTATTTCATTCTTAGCATAGTCCCTAAGCGCAGGCATCATGCTACCAGCTGAACGTAAAGACTCAAAAACTTCTTGGTTAGGGATCGCATAACCAGTATGCATACGAACTAAGCGGTCGTGGTCTTTCAACCAAGTATCAAAACCCGTTTCTTGACGAACAAATAACATAATTAAAATACAGCTCATTAAGCCAATAGCTAAGCCAAAGATGTTAATGAGTGAAAAAATACCGTTTTTAATAATATTTCGCCAAGCAGTAATAAGGTAGTTGTGAAACATAGTTAATTCTCCTTTCTAGCTTTAAGCCGTTTTTTCACAAGCGCGAACACTTTCAGCTACCACGTGACCGTCAAATAAATTTATGGTTCGACGAGCATAATCAGCATGAGCAGGGCTGTGAGTAACCATTATTATGGTAGTGCCTTCGTCGTTCAATGACTGCAGCATTTCCATTACTTCTTGTCCATGGGCACTATCTAAGTTACCCGTGGGCTCATCCGCTAATATCATTTGTTGATCACCTACAACGGCTCTTGCTACGGCTACTCGCTGCTGCTGACCACCTGATAATTGACTTGGCAAATGCTTGGCGCGATGCGCAATACCCACTTTATCCATCACTTTCTCAACTTTTTCTTTACGCTCTGCTGCTGGAATTTTGTGATATATCAGTGCCAATTCAATATTCTCTGCAACGGTAAGTTCGTCGATCAAATTGAAATTTTGAAAAATAAAACCAATGCTTTTCTTTCGAATGACTGATAATTGGCTCTCTGAGTAACCGGCCACATTTTCACCCGCAAAAATGTAGTCTCCACTGCTAGGCGAGTCCAGCATGCCTATGGTATTAAGCAGAGTTGATTTTCCACAGCCAGACGGCCCCATAATGGCAACAAATTCACCTTTAGCTATTTCAATATTTACATTGTTTAGAGCCGATGTTTCCACATCTTCTGTTTGGTAAACTCGCGTTAAGTTGTGTAGCTTTAACATGTTAAATTCCTTATGTTTTTCATTGACTTATAATTACTTGTACTTTGTTTTTTAACTTTTTTGACGATTGAATGTTTAGTTGAAATTCAGGCGCTGCATATCTTGATAACTACTGTAAGGGCTAGTGACAACTTCCTCTCCTAGCTCAAGTCCTTCAATAACTTCAATGAACTGATTATTTCGACGACCTAAACGCACATTGCGTTTTATCGCTTGGCTACCATCTAGGCTCACCACAAATATCCATTTGCCCCCTGTATCTTGAAAAAATGCCCCGTTTGGAATTAACATCGCATCACTGGCATCTCCTAAGGTCAGTTTTATTTGGATGGTTTGTCCACGGCGAATACCTTGCGGCTGTTTGTTTAAGAATTTGAAATCCACTTCAAATTGCCCGTTTTGAACTTGAGGGTAGACTTTAGAAACTACCAATGTGTAATCTTGATATTTAGCTTGCTGGCCAATATCGACTCGGCCTAAATAGAATTCATCAATAAAGGCTGTTAGCTTGTAATCATTGGGAGTATCAATTTGTCCTAGACGCTCACCGCGAGCTATGCTTTGGCCAACTTCTACATTAAAACCAGAAAGCTTACCGGCAACAGGAGCTTTAACATTCATGTTATCTAAATTTTGACGAGAGATAGCTAAACTGCCTTCTAATCGAGTACTGGTGTCTTTTAAAAATGCTAATTGCTCACCCTGCATACGTGCATCTGATTGCTGACTTTCTTTGGTAAGTTCAAGACGATTTTTGTACCACTGTAACGTATCAAAAGTATCGTCATATTTTGACTTCATTATTGCGCCAGTACTGAACAGAGCTTTTTCGCGTGTTAATTGACGTGACAACATTTTGATTTGATAGTTAATATCAACAATATTACTTTTGTGCTGTAAACGGTTTTGTTCAAGGTTCAATTCAATAGAGCGCATATTATTAAGCTGCTCAGCTACTCTTGCCTCGTTGCCTAAAACACTTAATTGCAAAGAAGCGTTAGATAGCTCCACAATTAAATCACCTGCCGTTAAACTTGTGCCGTCTTCCACTATAATGCGTTCTACACGCCCCCCTTCAATGGCATCTAAATATACTGTTTTCGCTGGCGTTACTCTGCCCCGAATAGGAATGAAGTCTTCGAATACACCGGAAGTGACTTTAGAAACGACAATGCGGGTATTATCTACTGATAATACTTTTCCTGTAGTTTTATCTAAAATTAGGTAAGCAGCGAAAGCGCTCACTAATATCACTAATGTAATGGTTAGCCACTTTTTCAACGGATTTGTGTTGGTATCAATTTTTTTATCCATGCCAGAGCCAGAAACCGCTTTAGAGGCGTCATTTCTTGCTATGCTAGTTTTTGCTGTATGTAGAGATGTAGGTGTTTTTGTCATAGTAAGTAAATGGCAGTTGCCAATAGTTATTTAACTTAGCTTTTATAATTCAATATTCATTCCAAAAGTTATCCCTATGTATTTGTTGGTTTTTTATATTTTTATGAAAATATTCTTTAATAAAACTGTACGTTTATGAACAGTAGGTGTACGTTAATGAACACTTTATGAATTACACATTATTATTGTTATACGGAGTTATTGAGTGAAAAAAGAAGGGAAAATTTTAATAGTTGACGATGATGAAGACATACTTACCGCGGGTAAACTCTTATTAAAAAGACATTTTTCTCAAGTAAGCACCTGTAATTTACCTGAACACATCCCACAATTTATTCGTGATCAGCATTTTGACGCCATAATTTTAGATATGAACTTTGGTCCCGGTGAAAGTTCAGGAGCACAAGGCTTTTACTGGCTGGAAAAAATTCTAGAGATAAACCCTCAAAGCGTGATTATTATGATCACAGCTCATGGTGGAGTAGATATAGCTGTAGAAGCAATGAAGCTAGGTGCTACCGACTTTATTGCAAAGCCTTGGCAAAATGAAAAAGTAATTGCTACCGTTTCTACCGCAGTTTTATTGGGGCAAAGCAGAAGTGAAGCAAAAAATTTGCGAGATACTAATAAAGTATTAATACAAGCAAGTAATGCAGTTAACCAGCAAATGATGATAGGTAGTTCAAGCCAAATGATGCAGGTGCAGTCGTTAATTCAACGCTCTGCACCTACCGATGCCAATGTATTAATATTAGGTGAAAATGGTACAGGAAAAGAGCTGGTCGCCCGAGAAATTCATCAGCAAAGTTTGCGCTCTAATCAAGTGTTTATGTCCGTTGATCTGGGTTCAATTAGCGAAAGCTTGTTTGAAAGTGAGTTGTTTGGTCATAAAAAAGGGGCTTATACAGGAGCTCAAAATGATAGGATTGGTCGCTTAAAAGCCGCAGATGGTGGCACACTATTTCTCGATGAAATTGGCAATTTACCTTTGCACCTGCAAGCCAAACTACTTACCGTATTAGAACAGCGGAAAGTAACACCCATTGGTGAGAATATTGCAGTTCCTTTTAATGTTAGAGTGGTTTGTGCGACCAATTTAGATAAAGATATACTCAAAGATGAAAAACATTTTCGACAAGATTTATTATTCAGACTTAATACGGTAGAAATTAATTTACCAGCACTTCGAGACCGTCCAGATGATATCAGACTTCTAGCACAACATTACGTAGAACTTTACAGTAAGAAATATAGTAAACCTGATTTACCTCCAAAAGCAATGAGTGAAAAGGCCATTTCGGCAATCATTACGTACCCTTGGCCGGGCAATGTCAGAGAGTTACGCCATGCAATTGAGCGGGCTATTATATTAAGTCAGACACAAATATTACAGCCTGCCGACTTTCAACTTGAAGTCAGTATAAATGATGATGAAAAAACTACAGCACCCGAACAAACAGTCGACAAAGAAGGGATAGAATTACCCAGTGAGCTTAATTTAGAACATTTAGAAAAACTAGCTATTTCGAAAGCGTTAAAAAAACATCGCTTTAATATCAGTCACACCGCAAAAGAACTCGGTTTAACTCGTGCAGCATTGTACCGTCGGATGGAAAAACATGGACTTTAAAAGGTTTTCATTATTAATCGTAATACGCACCGTTTTAGCTATGGTGACAATAATACTACTTACTCAGGCAATGACTCATCAAGGGTTTCATGCCACGTTACTGTTGTTATCAATTATTCTAATTTATCAGTTCGTTGAAATCACACGTTTTGTTTCGAAAACTAATACTGAGCTAGTACGGTTTTTTGAAGCCGTAAGGCATGCTGACTTTTCCCAACGATTTGAATTAAAAGAGCAAGGCACAGGCTTTGATGAACTAAGTGCCACTTTTGCTGATATTTTAAAGGGTATTCAAAAAGTGCGATCTGCAAAAGAAAGTGAGTTGAGACATATAAAAACAATTATAGAACATGTGCCAGTGCCATTATTAAGCATTGCTAATAACGGCGCAGTAACACTTTGGAATAATAGCGCTAGGCGTTTATTTGGCGCTCATGCGATCACTAAAATAGAAAACCTTGCTCAATTTGATAGTGAATTTCCAAAAAAATTACAGTCAATACTCGCTGGAGAGAGCACTTTAGTTAATATCGCCATTGATGGCATGGATCATAGGTTAATTATCTCGGCAACCGAAATTATCACCACAACGCATCGAGAAACTTTATTAAGTCTGCAAGATATTCAAAATGAATTAGCTGTTGCTCAATTACAAGCTTGGCAAGATTTAGTCAGTGTTTTAACACATGAAATTATGAACAGCATAACACCGGTGGCTTCACTCGCTAAAACTGCTGTTGATTTGGTACAGGATGTACAGGAAAAAACCAAAAACTTACCAGATGTCAGCGATGACGTAAATGAAGAATTGGATGATGTACTAGGCGCGGTTCAAACTGTGGCAAGGCGAAGTGATGGTCTAATGCAGTTTGTCACCAGTTATCGACGTTTAACGCGTTTACCTTCACCAAAAAAGCAAATGATATCAGTAGCAAAACTCATCGCTCACGTTAACGTACTAACGACGGTAAACTGGAAAGCTAAAGACATTGATTTAACGACTTCAATTATACCAACAGCGTTAGATGTAAATGTCGATGTGGATATGGTTGAGCAAATTCTTATAAACTTATTGCAAAATGCTGAGCAAGCCTTAAGCCGAATTAGCTCACCACAAGTAACCATTAAAGCATTTTTAAATTTACGCGGACATGTGGTGATTGAGGTGGCTGATAATGGCAATGGCCTTGAACCAGAAAATATAGCTCAAATCTTTGTCCCGTTTTATACCACGAAAAAAGAAGGTTCAGGGGTTGGTTTAGCGTTAACTAGACAAGTGATGATTGCTCATGGTGGGATAGTAACCGCAAGAAATAATAGCCATGGTGGAGCGACTTTTAGTTTGATTTTTTAACTGTAAACGTTGAGTGTATTTCAATCAGTAAGGTGTGTGGATTTTATATAGAGGTTTACTATCTAAAGCATTGGATTAAACCCGTTTATTACATAGAATGTCAGTTAAAACTCTCCTCGTATACCGAGGCTAAATCGAGCGCCCGTGTCTTCAAGGGTTAACATACGTTCTTTATAGATAGAGTATGATCTTCTCGTTTCTTCGGTAATATTAATGCCTTCAAAAATTACTGACAGGTACTCAGTAAAGGTATAAATAACACTTATATCTATTTGACCGTAACTTTCAATATACTCAGGTTGACCTTGTTGACCCGCGACCTTATATAAGAATTCATCGCGCCAGTTATAGGCTATGCGTGTCTGGAGTTTTTTATCTTGATAAAATACCACAATATTGGCCGAATCAGATAAGCCTTCTAAAACAAATGTATCAGATGAGTCTGATAGTGGGTCAAATTCATTTTCTGGATTGACTCGGGTATAGTTTACTTGCCCGCCAAAGCCTGAATCGAAAGTATGTTGCAAAGCCAACTCAAGGCCTTTTAATGAAGACTCACTGTTGTTACGTGGTCTGCTCACCAGAAACTCACCATAACTATTATCAAACAATATTTCTTCAGGGAGGTTACCTTGAGTAATAAAGTCATCCATATTTTTATAAAAGCCAGCGATACTCAAATAACTGGCTCTATCAAAATACCACTCATACGATAAATCAAGGTTACTCGATAGGTAAGGGTTTAACTGAGGGTTTCCTGCAGAAGCGGTGCGGCTGGAGACTCGGGTATTGTAGCTACCTAATGCTGGGCGTAGTGCGTTTAATGTTGGGCGTGTCATGGATTGTGATGCAGCAAAACGTAAAATTTGTTCATCATTGATCTCTAATCTTATATTTAATGAAGGTAAGAAGTTGTCATAATTATATCGACCATTGATTTTCTGTGGATCTGTTAAGCTAGCTAGTAGGTTGGTTTTATCACTTTGATCAACCTGTAGGTCTGTGATTAGTCGTCCCCAACCTAATGATTTTACATCGGTTTGTGCATAGCGTACGCCAATGTTACCGGTAAGTAACATATCGGCAATATCTATTTCAAAGAGCGCTTGAATATATACTTCCAGCACCGCTTCTTTTACTCTCCAACTATCGCCAAAATTTTGTACTGGTGTAAAGATACCGTAGGGGCTATTGGCAAACTCAGATTGGGCTGCATAAACATCGTCAGAATTATTGAGCTGGTCAATGGCTTCAGGCGAGTTCAAGTAGGTAATTAAACTATTAGAGTCGATAGTGAACATATCAGGATAAGAGCCATCAAAGAAGTCAGTTAATGCTAGAGTGCCAAAGAGCTCTGAGGGTAAACTCACGGTATTACCACCAAAGGCTCCAGCGCCAACGGCCCAGTAGCCACCTTCACTACCCCGAGTATTATAGACTTGTTTGTCTTGCTGACGATTGGATAAATAAATTCCTGCTTTGATCGAGCTAAGGAGATCTGATTCTAGTTCTCTGTTGACATCAAAGCGATGCTGAACCACTTCGTCTGAGGTGGAATCGCCTTGTAAATACATTTGATGGCCAAAGAGCTCAGAAATATTCCATGGTTCTATTATCGTGACAAAACCGCCATTGCCGTCTTCTTCTTGATGATCTGAAAAGGCAAAAGAAGGAACTTCGCTTGTAGAAAAATCAACCATGGGGTTGGCGTATAGGTCTTTGGCTACTATAAAGCGGTTTCTGCCACCTGCTGTATTACTAGCGTTAGACAGTGAACCATCATACGTTAAGGTTAATTCGTCTGTTAACGTCCATACAGCATTGAGTCCAAATTGTTTAGTTTCAGTAGGCCTATTACGCTCTATATAAATGGCATCGTTTGACATCACTTGATAACGAGGCTCTAAACCCGTATCCCATAAAGGTGAATATTCAAAAGCGGTTAAGGTTTGATTGGCATTGATATTAGCAGATTGCCAGCCTTGTCGATTCCATTCAGCAGCCCAATCGTTAGTCCAGGCGCCAAAAGATGTGATCTCACTTGCTACTGCAAATTTTAATAACAAAGCATCAGCGGTAATTTCCACCTTATCTGATGGGCGGTATTGCAGTACCATGGCACCACCAGTACGAGTGCGAGTACCGCGGTCAGTTTCAGCAGCAAAAGTTCGGGGAAAATAGACAGGAATAGCTGTATCTCCTTCGCCTGTCGTGAGCATACTGTTATCCCAGTTGATATTTTCATTGGTCATCCAGCCTTCGGTATTAATCGAGTCACGGCGATAATCACGAGTTAAGTGGTTAGCAGAAAGTAAAAAACCTAAGGTGTTGTCTGACCAACTGAGTACAGCAGAAAGCTGTGGATTATATTTTTCAGCTAAAGTGTCGTAGGTTGATTTTGCGGTGAAAGTTGCACGCAATCCATCACTATCCATGGGCTTTGCCGTGGTCAGATTGATTGTTGCGCCGATACCGCCAGCTAACATTTCAGCGGTGGAAGTTTTATAAGCGTTAGCACCACTAATTATGTCAGAAGATAAAATATCAAAACTAAAGTCTCGCCCTTGTCCTTCAGTGGCTAATACACGGCCATTATATAAAACAGCGTTGAATTCAGGGCCAAAACCTCGCACGGTGACTGATTTACCTTCGCCGCCGTCACGATCTATAGAAACTCCAGTGATACGTTGTAGTGATTCAGCTACGTTTTGATCGGGAAATTTACCTAGTTCCTCACTGGAAATACCGTCAACAATAGCATCGGAAAAGCGTTTTAGTTCGAGTGATTGTTTAATACTTTTGAAATAACCTTCAACTAAAATCACCTCAATTTCATCATTTTCTATTGGCGTTTTGGAAGAGGGAACAGGGTGGCTTACCAGTAATGCACTCGTTTTTGGTTCTTGACTAGAATGGTGTGTTGCGTTTGTTATGTTAACAACTCCGTCAGCGGTTATTCTTGCCGACAAGCCTGAATTTGTCAGAATAAGCGCTAACGCTTGTTTTAATGTATAGCGACCAATGATAGGTTCAGCTTGCCTTGCTTGAACTGTTTCGAAGGAGAAAAGCATAATGCTATCTGTTTGCACTGCTAATTTATTTAGCGCAATAGCGGCATCCGAACGAGGTATATAGAGCTCGAAATCTGGTTCAGAACTATTAGCACTTGCTGAAGTCTCAAGTGAATATAGAAATAAAACGCCAGTTAGCATTAATAGCGTGAGGTACTTCATTTATTCATATATCGCCTAAGGTGAACAATATGCTTATCCTTTATTTAATTGCTTTTATAAAATAAAACATCCTTGTGCGACTCTGTAATATTTTTTTACTATAAAGTAATGAAACCATTAATTATCAATTCATTAGGTGGTTTTTGTGCATGGTCAATTAATTACAGCTTCCGGTTTAGATATAATATAAACGGTTGGTGCTATCTGATCTACTTTTAAACCAAAGTCACGTTCAAGTATCACTATCAGTAATTTAATATTATCAATTTTAAAACGACCACCGATTCTTAAATTAGCTATTTCCTTATCTGATATTTCAAATGTGGTCTGGGAAAATCGGCTGACTTCTTCAATAACAGAACTTAACGGCTGACCGTTAAATACAACATAGCCCTTCTGCCAAGCTTGTTGGGCGTCGATTTCTGCTTTAGTTAAAATCTTGGTTAACGATGGCAATGATTTCTTCGTCTGCTCTAATGAATTGATGGTATTTAATGATATTGCTTGCCCTTCATTAAAATAACCTACGGTACTCATAAATGGATTTAGTTTGCTGACATCTTGAGTATCAATATTGTTAAAATCAAGATATTTTCCGAGACTTTCTTTGAGATAACTTGTCCCTGTCATGGCTAACGCGATACGACCTTCGGTGACTAATACGTCAATGACACTTTTATTTAAATAAACATTAAAGCTAGTGCCTACGGCTTCAACTAAGCCGCCAGCAGCATATACCCTAAATGGCTTTTTTTTGTTCTTTTGTACATCGAAATGCACTTCACCACTTATTAACCAAATATTTCGTGCATCACTGTTATAGTCAACCTGTACTTGAGAATTGGTATTGAGATGAAGCAACGAGCCATCGTCTAAGACAACCTTTTTTTGCTCTCCAATCATAGTACTATATAGGCCATTACTTTTTAAATCTTCAGGGCTACCAGGCCAAAAACTGATAAAAGTCACTAAACAAACAAGCAATAAACTTGCTAAAACAGGTTTATTTAGTTGATTGCTAAACAGTGCGTGGTATTTATTCATCGGCTTACTTTGTTCTATACTTGATTCTTGCAAAGGTAAGAAACATTCATTTAAAAGATTACTTTTCCAAAAATCATTATAACCTCGCAGTTTTTCCCGATGAACAGGACTTCTGGAAAGCCATTCAGTTAACGCCAACTGCTCTTTAGCTGTTAACTCTTTTTCGGCGTCTAACAACATTAACCAGTTTAAAGCTTCGCTCTCGACAGTGCTAAGTTGTTCCAAAATATCAGTTTCTGTACTCATTTTGAAACCTTCTTAAGCGGTATTTGTACCGATGTGCTTGTCTGTTTATTGTGTTCATCAATATAGTTTTTACAACTAACTACGCCAATTTTTAAATTTTTTTCTACGCTACTTAGCGATATATTCAATCTTTTTGCAATCTCTTTTTGTTTAAGCCCATTAACTTTTCTCAAAATATAAACTTGACGACATTTTTCCGACAAAGCAGCTACTGCTTCACAATAGACATTTAGGGTCTCAGATGCCTCAACTTCACTTTCAATTGAAGGAGATTTATCCACCGGAATAGAGGCGATGGATTCTTCTATATAATCGGTCATTTGTCGTGATTTTCGGTTCAATTCATTTAAGGCTAAATTTTTTGCTATAGAAAATAAAAAACCTTTGGGCTGCCTAATTTCTTGTTTGCTACCAGCAATATGAGCTTTTATGTAAACCTCTTGAACAAGATCTTCAATGTCATGTTCAGATTTTAGAAATCGAGTTAGAAATTTTTTTAATGAAGTATTATTTTCAATAAAAACTTTTGAAATAAGTGACATTAAACTCTCTTAATGGGTTAAGTGGAAACTATTTTTATTAAACATTGTAGTTAAATAAAAATTATAAATTGAAAGGCTATATATAAGACAAATAAGTTTTCAAAACCCGTAAATACATATCTTTATATTTTATCAGTTAAGTCTAACTAATCACGATAAGTTTTATTCTTCTCCCCTATTTTATTACTGAATACAAAGTGCCTACGAAAGGTTTTATATTTCAATTTATGTTTTTAATTGTTTGATTTCAATCGGTTGCACTTGTTTTAGGTTGGTTTTATACGGGTTTAAAAATCTTATTTGTCTTATATATGGTGTGGAATAAAAACAATTATAGCTGTTGTTCTTAATTGGATAACTAAAAATTAAAATTAGCCAATGTAGCCACAGTAATCGTTTTAGGCCGCCATTTAAGTGTGTTAAACGCTTAGGTTTTGTAAATAATAAAAATTAGTGACAAAAATAATAAATTTCATATTAAACATGAGTTTGTTCTTTGTTTTACTGTTGTGCCTTCGTGGTTTAACTAACAAATAAATAACGAATAACTTGCCAAAGAAAACAAAGTTACTGAACAAACATTAATATTATCTTGGGAGATAAAGAGTGAAAAAATTTAATACAAAGAAAACCTTACTTGCGGTCATTATCGGCTCATACGTCTCTGCTGGTGGTATTCAAGCAGCGTATGGCGAAACAGCCGCTGAGATGAAAACACAAGAAATAGAAAAGATCACGGTTACTGGTATTCGCGGCAGTATTTTACGATCAATAAACAACAAACGTTTTTCAGACACCATTGTTGATGGTATTTCCAGTGAGGAGTTAGGTAAGTTTCCCGATCAAAATGTAGCTGAATCACTACAACGTATCACGGGTATCTCCATTGATCGTGACGGCGGCGAAGGTAAATCAGTCACCGTGCGTGGCTTTGGCCCTGAATTCAACGCTGTTTTATATAATGGCCGTGTATTAGCCACTGAAGGGCAAGGTCGCGATTTTAGTTTTGATGTATTAGCGTCAGATATTATTAGTGGTGCAAATGCATACAAAACAACAACCGCAGACATTCTAACAGGCGGAATTGGTGCAACAATTGACTTGATCACGGCTAAGCCAATGGATCACGAAGGCCTAAAAACGGCTTTCACTGCTAAAGCCACTTACGATACGCTAGCAGAAGAAACCAATCCTCAAGTATCAGGCGTGCTAAGTTGGTCTAATGATACCTGGGGTTTAATGCTGTCTGCTAACCACCTTAAACGTGATTATCGTCGTGACTCAATAAATACTGAAGGCTGGTTTTCCATTGATCCAAGTAATGATTGGGCTGGCATTGATGTCACAGGGCAAGGTGATGCCACGCAAGCGGCTTTTGCACCACGTACTTTAGCGGTTGAAACTGATCGTGGCACAAGAACAAGAACGAGTGGCACAGCAGTATTACAATATAGACCATCGGATAATGTCTTAATTACCGCAGACGCACTTCGTTCTAAATTTGAAGTAGATAGTGATATAGCCTCACACGGTGCTTGGACGAATGATTGGTCTATTGAGCAAGGAACACCAGATCCTACCGGATGGAAATCAGCAGAAATTGACGCAAATCAAACGTTAACAGCGATGGAATATTCGCCTTTATGGGATACCGGTTGGGACCCGCAATACCGTGTCATGTCAAATGATGCTATTTTTGCTAAACGAGAGCGTCCGACCGAAACACAGCAATTTGGTTTTAATGTTGAGTGGGAATTAACTGACAATATTACTGCTGTGTACGATGGCTCTTATTCTAAAGCTGAAAATACCGCAGGAGGTAAAGACCGTTTTGTTATTGCTAAGGATCTTTTTGTTAATCCGCTTATTGATTTTAATAACGGTGACTACCCATCATTTGGCTTTTCAGATCACCAAGAGTCTGACGGCAATGGTGGTTTTGTGACAGTCACACAGCCATGGAATATTTCAGATCTCGTTGGGCATCAGATGTACATCCAAGGTGACTCTCAGTCAGATGAAATTTCACAACACCGATTAGATTTTAATTGGGTTTTAGAGTCTGAACTGATCACTGAAATGAAAGCTGGCATTTATTATTCTGCTCGAGAACAAGATCGACAAGTATATAAAACTCGTGGCAGTGGTGATGGTTACTGGAATGTTGGTGCTGGTGCATACGGTGGTAACACAGTTGATTTACCTGATGAATTATTTGGGCGCTTGGCACTTGGTGATTTCTTTGGTGGTAGCTATCCAGACATGTTTACTATTGATCCCGATGGTTTAATTGGTTATTTGAATAGTGATGAAGCGATCAATCAGTTGGGTAATGCCGACGACGTCAAGGCGGCTCGTGCAGAATTTGCTGATAGCCCTTATGGCATCTTTACGCCAGTGCAAAATTTTGGTGATAGCTGGGCTATAGAAGAAGATATTTTCGAAGTTTACCTGCAAGCATCTTTTGAATCTGAAATATTCTCAATGCCGTTGACAGGTAATGTCGGTGTTCGTTATGCACAAACTGAGGTAACTTCTCATGGCTGGGGACAGGTGATAACAGAGTTAGTGCTTGATCCAAGTGATCAAACCAACTTATTGTCAACTTTGTCTGATTCAGTCGCTATCACTGAAAAGGCTGATTACTCTAATGTATTACCAACCTTAAACTTAGCACTACAGTTATCAGATGATGAGGTATTACGTTTTTCAGCCTCTAAAACGATGACTCGTCCAACATTGAATGCCCTTAGACCCGCGCTAGGTAGCTACAATACTCGTGCATCAAACCGTACGGCAAGTGCTGGTAACCCGCAATTAAATCCATACTTATCAACTAACTTAGACATTTCTTACGAGTGGTATTTTGATGAGGCAAGTTATTTAAGTGTTGCCGCCTTTTCAAAAGAAATGGATGACTTTATCACTCAAGCAAACTTACCTGAAACCATTCTTGAAGGAAATGAGTATGGTGAATTTCTGGTAAGCCGTCCTCGTAATAATGCTAAGTCGTCGTTATATGGTTTTGAATTCGCTCTTCAGCATACTTTTGAAAGTGGTTTTGGTGCGCAGGCTAACTATACCTATGTAGAGCCAGAAGATGAGTTTGATCCCATTAACGGTAGTGCTGATACTTTTATACTAGAGGGGTTATCTGACTCGGCCAATATAATCGCCTTTTATGAAAAAGACGGCATTCAAGCGCGTATTGCTTATAACTACCGTGATGAGTTTTTAAGTCGCGTTGCAGGGCAACAAGGGCAGCCGGAATATATTGAGAGCTATGGTCAAGTGGATATTAGTGCTAGCTATGATATCAACGAGCAGTTAACTGCATTTTTTGAAGGGATTAACGTCACCGAAGAAACCCGTCGATCTTTTTCTATCTATAAGAATCGTTTGTTAACACTTGAAGATACGGGTGCCCGTTTTAGTGTTGGTATACGAGGAGCATTTTAGTCTAAAGAGCATTGATGCTACCGTTTTAGGTGGCATTTCATATGAGCACATAAGCATACCCAGATGATTCGCCAGTGAAGATTTTCACTAGCTAGTTATCTGGTATTCGAAGGTGCTAATTACCATATCTAGGTTGATTTATATGAAAGAAAAGTGTCTAAAACAGGTAGTGATCGTTGGTGGTGGTACAGCTGGTTGGATGGCCGCCGCTGCATTTTCTCGGCTGGTTACTAGTCATTATTGTCAAGTAACACTGATAGAGTCGGATCAAATCGCCTCTGTTGGGGTTGGTGAAGCGACATTACCACACATACGTTCTTTTAATGACAGTCTGGGTATTTCAGAAACTGATTTTATTCGGGAAACTTCCGCGACATTTAAGTTAGGTATTGATTTTCAAAATTGGGGCAGGGAAGGTGATAGTTATATTCATCCTTTTGGCGATTATCGCTATCGTATCAAAGGTTACCCTGTTGATTTTCACCACTACTGGTTACGGGCTAAAGAACTAGGTCTAACACAAGCGATAGAAGCGTTTAGTTTACCAGTAAGCATGTGCAGACATGGAAAGTTTGCTTTTCCTTTAGCAGAGAAAAAAGATCTCAGCTCTACTTACAACTATGCCTATCATATTGATGCAACGGCTTATGCTAAATTCTTACGAAAATACAGTGAGAATAAAGGGATAAAACGAATCGAAGGGAAAGTGATTACCACACAGATTTGCCAGAAAAGCGGAAATATAACATCACTGACCTTGGATAATGGTAGGGAAATAATAGGTGACTTATTTATTGACTGCAGTGGGTTTCGATCATTGTTGTTAGGCGGCGCACTGAATGTGCCATTTGATGATTGGTCAAAATGGCTAATATGTGATCGCGCAGTGGCAATACAAACTAGCCATGTGCAAGCCCAACCGTTACCTTATACACAGTCAATTGCTAGAGCTTATGGTTGGCAGTGGAAAATTCCTTTACAACATCGATCCGGTAATGGCTTAGTTTATTGCAGCAAATATCTTAGTAGTCAGGATGCACAAGAGTGTCTATTAAGTAATGTTAATGGCGAGCCACTAACAGAGCCCAAGCATTTATCATTTAAAGCAGGAAAGCGCGATAAGAGCTGGGAAAAAAATTGCGTTGCTATAGGTCTTGCTGCAGGTTTTTTAGAGCCGCTTGAATCAAGCAGTATTTATCTTATTCAAGAAGGGATTCAACGTTTATTAGATTTTTTACCCACAGGTGAAATATCAGCCACAAGGCGTAATACTTATAATGAAATTATGGATAATGAGTATGAAAAGGTAAGGGATTTTATAATTTTACACTACCACGCAACTAATCGAGCAGACACTGACTTTTGGCGATATTGTCGTAATATGGATATTCCTGATAGCTTATCGAAAAAAATAGCATTGTTTAAAGAGTCTGGCCTTATTGCCAGTTATAACAGTGGTTTATTTCAAATTCCTAGTTGGCTTAGTGTGTATTTAGGTCAAGGAATTATACCGAAATCTTATGATGCTAGAGTGGCTCACCTTTGTGCAGACGAGTTGCTTGCTGAATTGGCAAGCCTTCATGGTATGGTGCAAAGGCAAGTAATGACAATGCCAACTCATGGTAGTGCGTTAGCAACAATGACTAGCGAAGCAAGGGAAATAAGCCATGCTAAATACTAATGACAGTACGATTAAAAGTATATCACTTGTCGGTGATAAGCTGTGTTGTTGGGTTGTTGCCACCATGCTACGTGCCACGCTAGCTAACTTAAAAATTAGCATTCGTATTATTGCAACATCTGATAGCACGGACGTTTTACCCATAGTTACTAGTAGTAACTTTGTTAATCAATTTCAATTGCTTAGCATGATAAAGGTACCATTGAATGAATTTGTTTCTCGCTGTGATGCTACCTTCAGAATAGGAGATGGCTACTGCGGTGGCGAAAATAATGATATTGATTTTATTCATACTTTTTCTAGTTGCAAGCACTCTTTTGGTCGGGTACCTGTTCATGAGCTACTTGCTCGTTTACATAGCAAAGGGGAAAATATTTCGTTAGCCGAACTTTCCCTTGCAGCTCAAATGGCTAAATCGGGCAAAATATTCCCCATTGATGAAAGCATTGTTAGGGAGTATTTCTCGGCGCTAGGTGTTAACTTTTCTCGTTCGGCTTTTATTGAGCTGTTTGAAGAAAAAGCGAATCTATTAGCCATTGACTATATTGAAACGGCTCTCCTTAAGGTTAATATTGATGACTCAAATGAAAAGATAACCTCTATTGTTTCACGTGATGGTGAATTTAATGCCGACTTTTTTATTGACTGTACTGGACACTCAAGAAGCTTGATTGGAAATTTATCAGATGTCACTGAATTAGGAGAGATCTTTGAAAAAGTTGAACAAACGAATGAAGCGGTAAAGTGCCAAAGTCCGGTGAATAAATTTTTTCTGCAAGATGATGTTATTGAACATCAGGTCTCACTAAGTCAGTTAAATCAAAGCATTCAATATAGTATCAAGCCAGACGTTATCAATCATGCGAAACCAGTTAAATTAACACTAATGAAGAAAACATGGGCAGGTAACTGTTTGGCTTTGGGGCACTCGATGGCCAATATAGCCAACCTCGCTCTTAATGAAATTGATTTATTGCAAGAGGCGGTTTTAATCTTTGTTGATCACTTTCCTCGCAGTTCATCTTCTGTATTATTGGCTCAGCAGTTTAACCGAGTAATGTCGGCAAAAATCAATCAATACTGGCAGCTTCATTTCCTCATATTACAAGCTAATTCATTGACTAAGCTTACAGACAATTGCTTAGTTAATTTTGATATAGATTCCTCAAAAAGTCTAATAAATAGACTTGAACTATATCGAGAAACTGGTCGCGTTTTATTAAAGGATCATGAATCTTGGTCTGAGCATTATTGGGTTTCATTTTTAATGGGATTAAAATACTGGCCACTTGCTTGGAGCCCTGAATGTGAAATGCTTGAACTTAGCACTACATCAGCATTACTTGTTAAAGAAAAGCAACGTATTCAAGAATATGTTGCCAGCCTACCGGAATATAGTCAGGTGCTAGAAAATTTAAAACATTAATTTTTACATTTACATCCTACATTTTAAAAAGAGATCATAAAGATAACTGCTGTAGTTATGAGTTTGTTTATTGAAGATTTTTATCTTTGACAACTAAGTTCAAGAACAGAGCAAATTTTATTTATTGGAGATAAAGAATAATAATGAAACACTTCGTCGGTTCTACATTAATACTCATTTTAATGGCTTTTTCAGCTATTGCGCAAAATGATTGGGAAAATCAATCGGTATTGCAAGTGAATACTGAAAAACCACATGCAACTATGATGGCATATCCAGATATCACTATGGCGGAAACTCAAGTTCGAGAGAACTCTCCTTGGTTTTATTCGCTTAATGGCACCTGGAAATTTAATTGGGCTAAAAACATGCAAGAAAGTCCAAAAGAATTTTTCAAACAATCATTTGACGATAAGGCGTGGGCAACAATCAAAGTGCCATCTAATTGGCAACGGCAAGGATTCGGTACACCAATTTATACCAATATAAAGTATCCGTTTCCTAAAGAGCCTCCTTATATTGCGCAAGAATATAATCCGGTAGGTAGTTACAAAAGAACATTTGAAGTACCACTTAACTGGCAAAATCGACAAACTTTTATTCATTTTGAAGGGGTAGACTCTGCGTTTTACCTTTGGGTGAATGGCAAAAAGGTTGGTTATAGCCAAGGTAGTAGAACGCCTGCAGAATGGGATATTTCTAGTTTCCTCAAATCAGGGATCAATGAACTTTCCGTACAAGTTATTCGGTGGAGTGATGCTTCTTACTTAGAAGATCAAGATGCATGGCGACTCAGCGGTATTTATCGAAATGTATTTTTGTTTTCTCGCGATGAAACGTATTTGCGTGATTTCTTCGTAAAAGGCGAATTAGATGCCAATTATCAGCAGGGGAATTTATCACTAGAATTAGCGATTAATCATCCTAAGGGCAACGTTGAAATAGAGTTACTTGACGCCAAAGGCGAATCAGTTTTTGGTGTGAATAAAGTGAAATCAAAAGCTGAATTGAACTTTAACATTCCGGTTAAAAAACCAAATAAATGGAACGCAGAAAATCCTTACCTTTATTCATTATTTATTACCTTAAAAGATGACGACAATAAGGTTATTGAAGTTGTTCCATGGAAAATAGGTTTTAGAACTAGCGAAATTAAAGATAACGTTTATTACTTCAATGGTGTCGCCGTTAAAATGAAGGGGGTTAATCGTCATGAGCATGATGCTAACTCTGGTCATTATGTAGCAAGGGATGAAATGATCAGCGACTTTAAACAGTGGAAAGAAAATAATATTAATGCGGTACGTACTTCCCACTATCCAAATTCGCCACTTTTTTACCAGTTAGCAGATGAATTTGGTATCTATGTTTTAGACGAAACTAATATGGAAATTCATGATTTTGGTAACAATATTGTCAATATCTTAGCAGATGATCCAAGCTGGAAAGCAGCACATGTTAACCGAGCTCAACGCATGGTTGAACGAGATAAAAATCATACCAGCATCAATTTTTGGTCATCGGGTAACGAAGCGGGTTACGGTGGAAATTTTGCTGCCATGTTGGCGTTTTTCCATCAGCGGGATCCATCTCGACCAGTGCATTATGAAGGTACTACCAAAGATAAGGGTGTTGAAGAGTTAAAAAAATACTCAGATATTGAATCACGTATGTATGCATTGCCCGGCGATACCGGAAATTTTAAAGATTCTACAGTGTTTCTACTGTGTGAATATACGCATGCTATGGGTAATTCAAATGGTAATTTAGATGCCTATTGGTATGACGATATTTATCCGAATATACATCATGCGGGAGCTTATGTTTGGGACTGGCGTGATCAAGGTTTAACAACACCTGTTCCTAATGCTTTTGTTTCAAATATTGGGAAAGGACCTGTTAAAAAAGATTTCTTTGCCTATGGTGGCTGGTATGAAAAAGAGCAAGGATTTCACAATGATGGTAATTTTTGCATGAACGGATTAATTAGTTCAGACGGTGTGCCTCATCCTGGTTTGAAAGCAATTAAGCATGTTTATAGAAATTTACATCTAGAAGCGATTGATGCCGAAATGGGTAAATTTAAGCTGAAGAGTTGGTTTGATTTTACTAATGCTAAAGATATTGTTTCGGCAACATGGCAGATCATTGAAAACGGTAAACCTATTTATAGTCAAACTCTTGATAGCCTTGAAATAGAGCCGCGTAGCGAAATAGCATTCAATTTGGATTTTTCTCAGTTTGATATTAAGCAAGGGCGCGAATATTTTGTTGATATTATCTTTACATCGAATAAAAATTATCACCCTTTGGTTGCTGCAGGTCACACTTTGGCTCATGAGCAATTTAAGCTGAATAATGTCAAAATACCAGCATTAACACCTGATAATTCAACACTTAATATTGTTCAAGCAAACGGACAAATAAAAATTAAGGGCAATGGTGTTAATGTTGCTTTTTCAAAAGATAGTGGTGAAATGGTTGATTATAGTTATCGGGGTACTCAATTAATAGCACGTGGCCCTATGCCTGAGTTTTGGCGTGCTACGGTAGATAATGAGAATCCTTTGGTTGATGGTTGGACAAAGAATTTCACCACCCCAGATAAGTATTTCAAATTTTTAAATGCTCGCAAAAATTGGCAACCTAAAGTTAACGTTACAACACAGCATAACGGCGCGGTAAAAGTAACCGTTAATGGAGAACTTGCTGGTTTTAATGCTAATTTGGCACTGAATTATTTAATTCATGATTCGGGTCAAATTGATGTTAGTGCAAACTATCAGTTTAAAGAAAAGCCAAGTAAAGACTATGGCACTTACCTAAAAATTGGTACCGAGCTTAAAATCCCTGCGGGTTTTGAATATGTTACTTGGTATGGCCGAGGGCCTGAAGAAACCTATCAAGACCGAAAATTTGAGTCTATAGGGGTATACAAAAATACTGTTGACGGCCTATGGGTTGATTACAGTAAGCCGCAAGAAAATGGTAACCGTACTGATATTCGTTGGTTTAGCATTGAAAACAATAACGGTACAGGGTTAACGTTTTATAGCCTTGAACAGCCCTTTGAAGTGAGTGCTCGTCACTATGGTGTCGAAACGATGCAACACAGTGCTTACTCATTTCAAATGGACCGTTCTGATGAGACATTCCTAAATATTGATCATCTGCAGTATGGGATTGGTGGTAACAATAGCTGGGGAGAACTGCCTTTAAAACAGTATTTGCCGCAAAAGCTAAACTATCAATATACCTACAGCATAATACCGTTTGTTGGTGGTAATAATACCCTTAACACACCTTATCATTAATCATAAGTTAGTCACTTATCCAATGACAGTTAGATTACTCAAATTTAGCTGTCATAACACTTCGCATATTTGTATTTATACATAGCTAATTAGAGATAAATTAAATGAATTATTTGAAATGTATTTTAGGCCTACTCTTGGGACTACTTTCAATAACCGTTTGCGCCAAAATTCAAACAATCCTTCCCATCAATACCCAAGATACTAGTATGGTTTATGGTGTAAATGAGAGTAATAAACTGCAATTTTTATATTATGGTAAACGCTTAAATTCATTTGATAATTTTTCTGAGCTTCACATGGTAAATAAACCAGATACCAATCGAACTTTTCAATCGCCAGCCATACCAACTTTTGGCGCGGATGGTTTTATGAACGAACCCATGTTACGGGTGACCCATGCTGATGGGGGAATGAGCACAGATCTTGTTTATGTTGGTCATCAAGTCAATAATCAAGATAATAATGTCTCTGTGATGAAGGTGAAATTACGTGACCCTAACTATCCATTTTTTGTTACCTTAAAAATTACCGCTTACCTTAAAGAAAATATTGTAAGTCAACAAACCATCATTGAGCATAGTGAAAAAGGAGATATTGAACTTCAGTCTTTCTACTCAGGTTACTTGGCATTAAAATCTCAAGCCTATCACCTCACACATTTTCATGGGGCTTGGGCGGGAGAAATGAAGCTAAGTGAAGAGAAATTAACGCAAGGAATCAAATCCATTGAATCTAAAAAAGGCGTGCGTACCACTCAAACAGAAAATTCAAGTTTTTTATTGTCGCTAGGGCAAACATCTACAGAAGATACAGGTGAAGTAATTGGTGGTGCCTTGGCGTGGTCAGGTAATTACAAAATAAATTTTGAAGTAGATGAATATAAGAATCTCAACTTACTTGCAGGGATGAACCCTTTCGCTTCTCAATACACGTTAGCTAGTAATGATATTTTTGAAACACCTGCTTTAATTTTGTCTTATAGCGCTCAGGGGCAAGGGAAAATTTCTAGAAACTTTCATTCATGGGCACGTCGCTATAGTTTGATGCATGGTGATCAGGAAAGGCCCATTGTGTTAAACAGTTGGGAAGGTGCTTATTTTTCTTTTGATCAAGCAACCATAACCGAAATGATAGATGACGCTGCTGATTTAGGCGTCGAAATGTTTGTGTTAGACGATGGTTGGTTTGGCAATAAATATCCTAGAAATAGTGATAAGGCTGGCTTGGGTGACTGGCAAGTAAACCAGTCTAAGTTACCAAATGGTATCAATTTTTTAGCCGAACATGCTAATAAGAAAGGTTTACAATTTGGTATATGGATTGAACCTGAAATGGTTAATCAAGACAGTGAACTGGCTAAGAATCACCCTGACTGGATAGTTCAGAGGCCAGGCCGAAAGCTATTAGAATGGCGTAATCAGTTGAGTTTAGACCTTTCAAACCCTGATGTGCAAGCCTATGTCTATAGTGTCGTCGATGATTTAATGCAATCAGTCCCTAACATTGCCTATATTAAATGGGATGCTAATCGACATATTGAAAATATTGGCTCTAATTATTTAGCAAAAGATAAACAGAGCCATTTTTGGATTGATTACACCAAAGGGCTATATAGTGTCTATGAAAAAATACGCGCCAAATATCCGAATTTACTAATGCAAGCATGTGCTTCTGGTGGAGGTCGTTTAGACTTTGGTTCGTTGGCATACCATGATGAATTTTGGGCCAGTGACAATACCGACCCGATGGCACGTGTTTCATTGCAATATGCGACAAATCTCATTTACCCAGCAATAGCAACCGGATCACATATATCAACCAGCCCTAACCACCAAACTAAGCAACCAAGCTCGTTGAAATTTAGAGCCGATGTAGCGATGACTGGCCGTTTAGGTATGGAACTATTACAAGATGAAAATCGTACTTTTATTAAAAAAGCGCTATTAACTTATAAAAACATTCGAAAAATAATTCAATTTGGTGACTTATATCGTATGCATACCCCTATCGATGGTAGCGGTTGGACATCCTTAGCCTATGTTGGTTCAGAAGATGCGGTCATGTTTTTATTTAGCACCAGGCACCATGACAGAGGTATCTACCCGACGGTTAAATTGAAAGGGTTAGATGCCAAGGCTAATTACCGCATTACAGAACTTAACAAAGGTGATAAAACTTGCTGGGTAGATCAAAAAGTATTTTCAGGTGAATATTTGATGAATGTAGGGCTGAATTTTGATGTTCGCTTTGCATACGATAGTTTGGTACTTAAGCTGACTAAAGTTAATTAATTGAAAAGAATCGGATTAACCTTTCGTCTTTAAACTGTCGTTTCTCAGTGAAAATGACTTTTTAAAATAATTTCATATGGAACAAGGAGGTACGTTGCACAGTGGTCTTTATGGCCTTGCGCATTGAATACTTTAGTTGCTGGTTGCTCTTTAGGTCAACTGAACGTTAATTTCTAAGGGTAATGGAAGTAAAAACACGCATTAATTGATGTAGTGTTGTAGATAAATTTAGCCATGAATTTAGTGATTTTTCTAGCCATCAATAGGACATGGCGTATATTTTAGTATTCTTTAAATATAAATGGTATTTAATCATCGATAATTGCCGTTCAAATTGTAGAACGGCTACATTTTCATCGGTTATGTGTTATGGTTTGTTGAGGAACATCAAAACAATAAAAAGTAAAATAGGTTAAGAGTAATGACTCAAGGTGGCGTTAGGGAGCCCTTCTCTAAGATTTGCAACGTTTGTTTTTTCATTATCACATTGTTTTTTTCGCAAACAACTCTCGCTACAATTGCCAGTTTCGGCTCCCTGAATGAGCGAAGCGCTTTGGCTGACGTATGTGGTGAGATAACACTAAAAAACGTCGAGGCAGAGATTTTCAAGGATAAAATCACCTCTATTGGCATTATGCTGCACCCGGAGTCTTTGGGTTCAGGGGTACGACATTATATGCCTTTTGTTCGGCTGAATTTTCAAAATACATCCGGCGTTTTTCCATTGATACCTGATTCAAGTAAGGAAGTGAAATATAGTCTACCGTGCGATTTTACTCAGCTTAAGCTCTCTCATATCCCCGAACAGGCTTACCCAACAATAGAACTTTTAAATTTACCTGAAACAGAGCTTGAAAAATTAAACCAAGAATACCAAACTTTTTCTCAAGGCAAGGAGCAGTTAGAGCAAGCACAAATCTTAGCCAATAACGAATCCCCTTCGGCTTCAGGTGAGGTAATTGCACACTATTTTAATAATCTAGTTATTGCAGAGCTTCCTGTAAGATGGTTTGGTGATCCTCTCTATCCTGTCGTTAGCGAAGAAAGACAAATTAAATCGCTAGGAGGTCTTGTTTCAGCATTGACACGGTACCCTGAGCTGGCAAAAGGAAAAATTGGCAATACTTTTAAGCCTTTTAACCAACTTGATTTTTACCTTTATCCTGATGCCATTAAAGGCAACAATAAACCGGAACAAAAATTAGCCTTCCGAATCTCTAATGGCTCCTTATGCTCACATAAAGCCAAAGATTGTGCTGAAAAAATGAATCATACAGATTCACTTCAAGTGGAAGAAATAAGCATTGATGGAGTGAAGAAAGATTCAAAGCAAGTGAAGCAAGAAACAACGCCAGAAAAAACACCAGAAACAACGCCAGAAAAAACACCAGAAACA
>MAAB01029366.1_pt1 | contig 84783 bp, 57 predicted proteins | sample 1115991 | NCBI WGS metagenome assembly MAAB01 (sample SAMN04961124, study PRJNA320927) | seawater metagenome | isolation source: sample BD02T18 sea water enriched with oil for 18 days | place: USA:Gulf of Mexico | collected 2013-07-27
AGCAAGCTGCTGCTGCCAACTTTTATCGATTGCAGATAACCTTTTTGCTGAATATCTAATTTCGACTCTTCAAGTAGTTGCGAGAAGCCGACGATGGCATTCATAGGTGTTCTAATTTCATGACTCATATTGGCGAGAAATTCTGATTTCGCCTTGCTGGCAAGCTCGGCATCGGCTCGAGCAGACCTAAGCGCGCTTTCCATCAGCTCTTTTAATACAATTTGCTGTTTTAGTCGGCGCACCCATAATAAACTCAGCAAGACCACGCTGATGCCAATCGCTAAAAACAACATCACCAGTTCAATATCGACCCCTCTGATGGGATAATTCACGATGAACCAGTTATTGGCTATGGTTCGTTTTTTTTCTATACTGATATGCTGCAAAGATTTATTGATGATACTTATCAATTCAGGATGACGTCCTTTGGCAACCACAAAGTGAACAGCCAAACTCCTATCAACGTTACCGCTTATTCTTAAGTTATATAGTTCTTCCCTCCTTAAATGATGGGCCACCACCATCAGACTGCCGATAAAAACATCCAACTTGCCAGAGGATACAGCGAGCAGTTCTTCAATATTATGGGTGGAACTTCTGACCCGAACATCTGGGTATTGCTCGCGAATATATGCTTCGGCATTTGTGCCTTTAGAAACTGCAACCGATAGACCAGAGAGTTGACTAATATCTTGTAAATAAGAATACTTTTCCGTGGAAACCATCACAATTGGCGACTGAATATAAGGGTCTGAATAATCCAGTCGGATTGAATCTATATTATCTTTTCCTGCAGCAAGGTTTAAGAATACTCGGTTGTCTTCGAGCATTTCAGCAAGTTCGCCGCGATCACGTGCCTTGATGTATTGAAATTGAATACCGCTGTATAACGACACCAAATCTAAAAGATCTTTTCCAATACCATTAACGCCATTTTCAACGTTAACGAAGGGATCCCAGCTAATATCACTGTATATCACCGTCGGATTATCGGCTATCCATTGTTGTTCTTTTTGGCTAAAAGTTATATCAGCTGGTGCCAGTTTATTTATGGTGTTTTGTTGATTTATAACCTGAGAGGAGGTTGTAGCGCGAGTTTCTGCCGAGCTCACCTTGTCACTTTCACTGTAGGAAACGGCAGCAATATCTGCAATTGGTAAGAGGGTGAAAATTATAAAGAAGAAGCCTTTAATCATATTTTGATACTCTAATTAATCTGTCGTAAAAAAACACGCCCAATAGCAACATAACGATATGTATTATAGGACGTATTTGATTAAAGCTAACACTTTCTCAACAAATTAGCTGAACGCCTTTTCGTTAGAGGCTTTTTTAATAAATGGATTATCTATTTTCTTTTTCAATAAGTTTTATCTTTACGTGCTCTTCTAACGCCATGGTTGGTTGAAAGAAGGTCTCTTCATCATAGCGGCCAACTTGATCTCTTGGATTTCTAAAATACGGATTATTTTCACCGCGTTGTAAATCACAATCAAATCTCACCAGAAAAGAATTACTTTCCACCACCCGTCTAGCATCATTAGCATTAAGTGTGCTTTCACTAATATGACTCAAGCCCCAACTTATTCCCTGACCGTCATTGCTATCGGTAAAAGCATCAGGGCAGAAAGGTCCACCAGCGACCGGTGGGCAGGTAACGGATGCCATAACGTTAAAATTAATACCGTCGGCAGCATACTGAATGGTATTTTTTTCTGGACCATCAACACATAACATTGCCGCTATTCCTTCTTTATAAGGAAAGAGAAAGGTCTCATGGCCGGAGTTTAATAACGGGTTGATATCTGGTTTAACAAAAGGACCTTCAGGTGAATCTGCAATAGCAACACCTTGCGCTCTTACTAACCAGTCTTTTTCCTTGGAAATTGGCTGACCCTTGTAGAATAACCAGATCTTGCCTTGATAAACCAAGGGGTAGGGATCGTGAATAGCGCCGCCGTCCCATTGTGCTTCATCACCTAAATCTAAAATGCTGTTCTCGCAGCGAGTCCAAGGACCATCAGCTGAATCGGCCCAAGCCATACTTACATCACAATGATCGCCTTTGGCACTTTGAAATGAGCCGGTGAAGCTTTGAAAATATAGGTAGTATTTCTCTTTGAACACTAGGATGTCTGGCGTGGTTGCCGAACGATCACCGTATTGACCTAGGGGCGCTCTTTCTACAGCGACGCCTTGCTCTTGCCAGTCAAAACCATCTAAACTTGTGGCATACCAGATTTCAGCAAGATCCCAGTCTACCGCCGGCAATGTATCGCTGCATTTATCCATACCTACCGGATCACTTTGTGTTGCTCTGCGGGTATACCAAACATAATAAGTATCACCCACTAGAATAATTTTAGTTGGATCGCGTCGTGAAACTTGTGCATCTTTACCTATGCCGGTAATACGAGAATATTTAAAGTTGGTAAAAAATTCATTGTCTCTGTCATCGGGATCAGGCCAAACATCATAAAGACGTTGCATGGCATGGCTTAAACCTTCGGGTTTATCTTTTGGTAATTTTGCTAACATTAAAGCTTACCTCAGTGGGTTGTTTCTGCATTAACTAGTTTTGTGCAGAGCATTAAATAGGGAATTAAATAAAGAACTAAATACAGAACTAAATACAGAACTAAATAGGAAATAAAATAACACCAATATGAACTATATTTTATAAAAAGATTTCAGAATAAAAAAATCAGGCCCCTGTCGAAGCCTGAAGTTTATTTAGGGATATACCCGTTACCAATCAAGATGCATGTTTCAGAGTGCTTGAGCAATTTCAATTCAAGGCGCTGTGATGAAATAATGGTTACTCCCTTATAAATCACAGCAACGATGAAGTGATGTTGCTCAAGCGCTTCTACGATGGGTTTTAAATGACTTTATACCGCGTTAGACAATCAAAACATAGAATGACTATGATTAAATTATCTTCCTTGCCTAAAGTCATTTTAATTCCCACTGAAATCCTGCACTTTGAATGGTAACGGGTATGTAACATAATTATCGATTTACTGCGATAAAGCTATTAACAAATATCGCAGTTAAACTTTGTCCAGATTAGAATGCTGCTCTAACACCTAAGCGGAAAGTACGGCCATTAAAACCTTGATAATGGTTACGATTCGTTGGCACAGCATCACCTTTTATTAAGTTACCTTCACTCATAAGAGATTTGAATGTTTTGTTACTTTCTTCAAGTAAGTTACTAACACTACCAATCACAGAAATACTTTCGGTAATGTTATAGCTAAATGACGCATCTAGTTGACCATATTCATCATTCCAAACGCTATAACCGTCAACACTGCTTGATATTTCATTTAATGATTCAGAGCGCCAGTTATAAGCAAGGCGAACCATTAAATCATCACCTTCATAAAAGCCCGTTAGGTTATAGCTATGTTCAGATTGATTCTCAAAAGGTAGATCAACGTCTGGATTTGATGCACTAGCAAAATCGGCTTCACTGTCTGCGTAGGTATAATTAGCTTGAACACCATAGTTTTCCATGCCAGGAATAATTTCTAAGGTGGTCAAGAAACCTAACTCTAGACCTCTAATGAATCCGCCATCACCATTAACAGGTTTAGTATAGCTTTCAAAGTATAGAGGATATTCAATAGGTTGGCCGTCTGCAGTATCTCTACAGCCATCACAACTTATATCGTCTGCATTACGAAACGGAAGACGGTTAACCAGCTCGGTTTCTTGGCCATCAACAACTGTTTGACCTATTATTACATCTTCATAGATAAAAGAAGTGATGTCTTTATAGAATATACCGGCTGAGAACATGCCTGTTTCACTGAAGTAATATTCGTAAGAGACATCAAACTGGTTCGCTTCATAAGGGTCTAGATAAACATTACCATCTAAATAGCTATCTTCATCTTGAATACCCTCATAATCCTGCTCCATCCAACCATCGACGGTAGACTTGCCGCCGGCAGTTGCTTGGCTAAAATCAGGTCGAGCGATTACTGTTGCTGCAGCAAAACGTAATACCATCTCTTCATTTAACTTATAACTTAAGTTAAGACTTGGTAAAAAATTGTCATAGTCATGTTTATAATTAAGTTCAGTCAGTGTTCCGCCAGTTCTCGCAGCTAAAGCGTCACCCGTTAAACCGAAGCTCTCTAGGTCTGTTTTTACGTAACGAACACCGACATTACCAGTTAAGTCACCATCAAGTAAATAAAGGTTTGCTTGTGCATAAGCCGCTAACGTTGTTTCTGTGTTATCGGAAGAACCACGTCTATCTGCTGTGGCTCCGATAGCATCAAATACACTATCAAAATCGGTGAGATAAGTTCCTTCGCCATCATCGGTAAAACCATGGAGGTCGTTAATCCAATCAACATAAGCAGTTTCGGCTTGTTCAAAGCTCCGAATCGAATTCCAACCTGTTGGAATGCCCGTATCGGCATGACCACCAAAAAAGTTAACTGGCTCATAACGTTCAGAGGTCTGATCATGATACAATGTACCATTCATTAACCTCCACATATCATACACGCCATCTTCATCTTCCATGGCGATTTGCCATGGACCCATATTTACATAATCTGCTACGACAGTTTTTGAACGCTCGTTCCAGCGGATACCAGTTTCAATCGAGCTGATATAGTCGTTGTCATCAAGCGTATATTCAAAGTCAAGATGGGCAGAGATGTCTTTGTCAGTATTTTGTTGTGGTAAGCGGTCAACTGAGCCTTGAACTAAACGGTTAACGTCACCACCCCAACCTGTAAATACTTCACCTTCAAAGTTATTGTCGATGTTAGGATCATAAAACTCAGGATAAGCTGCGTCGTTAGGATTAAAATAACCCCATTGATTATCTTTGCCCATAACGTATTTTGCGTCATGTCTATCGGGAGCCCACCACCAGTGATCATAGTTAAAGATTCTTTGTTCAATTTGGTCAGTTTCTGCTTTAGAGTAACCTACACCAGCTTTGATCATAAGATTATCTAATTCGTATTCGCCACCTAACTGTAATGTTAAGGTATCAACCTCGGAATCTATACCTACATCACCCGTTTGAATATATGTACTATCGGAAATGAATTCTGTGACGGTATTGGTGCTTGAGTCAGTAACAATAGAACTATCCACTATGTCGGCAGTGCCACTAGGGAGCCAAGACGTAAAGCTAGTAAGATCTACTTCCTCACTTACTTTAGAGTAAGTGGTATCCATAAATATGTTCAGATTATCTGTTGGTTGCCATTGCAGATTAAGCATCAATGAATCACGCTCAAGGTCGCGACCATTAGTTTGAACACCCCAACGTGTTGGATAATGCGCTCCCGTAGAAGTCTGTCCCCAGCTCTCGTTAGTAATACCATCAGTTCGAGTATTAATTTCTTCATGTGAAACAGCGGCAGCAATACCGAAAGTATCTGTTAGCGCTGTTGTATAAGAAAAAGCGAAGGCAGGAGAGGTTTCTTCATTATTTTCATTGTAAACCGCTTCAACAAAAGCGGTGCCTTTTGATTCACCCACATCTAAAGGACGGGCGGTAATAATATTAACGGTACCACCAATACTACCTTCCATATGGCTAGCTTCTGGTGTTTTATAAACTTCAATTGCAGAGATCATTGAAGATGGCATGCTACTAAAGTCAATGCCGCGACCATCACCCGCAGAGGCAACGGTTTGACCGTTGATCAAGGTCAAGTTTAAATTTGGCGCAATACCACGAATGGTAACTTCAGTCCCTTCACCATCTTCACGGTTAATAGTTACACCAGTAATACGTTGTAGTGCTTCGGCGACATTTCTGTCAGGCATTTTACCGATATCTTCAGCCACAATGACATCTGCTATCACGTTACTAAAACGTTTACGGTTAACTGCTTCAAATAATGAGCCACGAAGGCCGGTGACTTGAATGACTTCGATTTCATCAGCAGGGGCTTCAGTAGCGGCTTTAGTCGTTGGCTCGGCTGCAAATGCGACTTGACCTGTGAGGGCTGTGGCAATCATGCCTTGTAAACACGCAAGGTATAATTTTTTACGAGAGAATTGTTTCATGGTTCTACCTATCTTTTTTATATAATTATTTAAGAAACCAAGCTAGTGATTCTTAGAGATCCCTCTGTTATCAGCACTAGTGATTGATGTTAACTCAACAGATCAAATATTGTCAATTACAACGGGGCAACAATAATGTGATAACAATAAATTGCTAATTGAAGATTGTTGACAATTTGACTGGTTAATTTATATCGTGTCCTTTTTAGATTGTCAACAATCAACATAAATTAAATTGTATATGTTTTCTTTAGCTGTTTTTCTTGTTGTTAACAAATGAAAATTTCGCTCATTTTTTGGTATTTAATTCCACATTGTTTATTGTTGATAATAACTTGTTGGTAATAATGCGGGCGTGTGACAAAAATAAATAGCTCAAAAAAAGAGCAGGTGAAAGTGGCTATTACTAAATTCGCAGCTTTCATCAAGATATTTAGTTAGAGAGCCTATAGGGAGCCGTAAGGCATGGGCGTTAAAGCAGGTGTGTAGTAGCCTTAACCGAAAATTGGAACTTGCTAAATTAATAATACCAATAACAGAAATAAAATTATTAACAAAGGCGGAAACATGAAGATAAGTCAAGTATTCGTGGCCGTACGTCTTACAGCAAGCTATGGTGGCGAAGTCGTTAGCCAAGCAGCCTGGGCTTGGGGTGCATATTCAGCTGGCGACCAAATCATGCAAAATAACCAGAGGACAAGGGGAATTCAGTTCCAGCAAGGTGCTAAAGCAGGGTCAAGATTACACTCTTTTCGATGAAACTACTGAGGTGAGCGTAACGTCTAAGTCCAATGTTTATAGTTATAGCGTTGATTTGTCGGGTAATGATGTGGCGATTGTGTTGAATATCGCAAGTTCACCGGCGCAGAATATTGCTATGTTAATACGTATTGGTAGTGGTTGGTGGTAATCATCAAGCATTAGTTTATCGGCACAAGGTTGGAATGTTAACGGCGTAGATAAAAACGTTGCTATCAATAGTTTTACCTGGCAGAAACTAGATGCTAACAATGCCGCGGTTATTGATATGAATAAAGTGAATCAAGAACGCCTAGTCCAAGTGGCGCCGCTACTGCTATTGATTTAACGTCAGTAACTGGTTTTGGCATCATTTCTTTGCAAAACCGTAACACGGTACTTTCTATTAACAAAGTCGGTTTAGGCAATGTTGCAGTAACAGCGCTTTAATTGTCGCCATTACATAAATAATAAAAGTTAAGAAAAGTAACAAAGGCACTAGTTTTACACTAGTGCCTTTTATTATTTATCGATTAAAAAAGACAATTAATAAGCGATAAATAAAAAAAATTGTTTACAGCTTTATAAACAGCTGATAAATTGGTTTTGTAGATTGTTAACAATAATTAAGTTATCTTGCTTAGGCAAAGAAGCTTTGCATATTTCACTCATTGGTAGTAATAACATGACAACATACACTGAAGTGGCGACACCTGCTGATTCTTATAGTAATCGCCTGCCGAAAATAACCAAGTTTAATTATGGCATGGGGGATTTTGGTAATAATATTGTTTGGCAAATGATGGCAATGTTTTTACCTTTCTTTTATACCGATGTTTATGGTTTAAACCCTATCCATGCGGCTACCATGTACTTAGTCCTAAGAGTTATTGATGCCATCACAGACCCTTTGGTTGGCATGTGGGTCGATCGCACCCGAACTAAATACGGCACTTGTCGTCCCTTTATTTTATACGGCACCATTCCTCTGGCTATTTCCTTTGTTATGCTCTTTTATGTGCCTCAGTTAGATGATACTGGCATGTTGATTTACGCCTATGTGAGTTATACCTTATTAACGCTAACTTATACCTTAGTGAATGTGCCTTTTTCTGCGATGGCTGGCTTTTTATCGAAAGATTCCGATGAGCGTACTTCACTGCAATCCTATCGTTTTGGTTTAGGCATGTTAGCGGGGGTATTTGTTGCAGCTACCACTTTAAACCTCGTTGAGTACCTAGGCGGTGGCGATCAACAAAAAGGCTATTTACTGACGGCGATAATTTTCGCTGTCATTATTGCGGCTTGCTTATATTATTGTTTTTTTACCGTGGTGGAACGCTATCCAATCGCCGATTTGCCCAAGAGTGAAAAAAACGGCTTGTCTGAACTTTATGCTGATATAAAAACAGCTTTTACTAACAATCAGTTAGTGATTTTATTTGTTGCTAATATTATCTTCTTTATCACCCTAACTCTCAAAGGTACCACCACCATCTACTACGTGGTTAATGTGTTAAACACCAAAGATGAACTGACTCACTTTATGACTATGGGGTCGATAGGCGCAGTAGCGGGAGCGGCACTTTCTGCCTGGTTATGGTCTCGTTTTGACAAGGTTAACGCCTATAAAATATTGATGTTTACTTGTGCCGTACTTACCGCCATTCCCTATTGGTTGCCACCCTCTGCTTATGTCACTATTTTAGTCTTAGGTATCGTCACCACGTTTTTGTGGATGAGCATGATACCTTTGATCTGGAGCATGCTCAGTGATGTAGTGGATTATCAACAAAGCCTCAGTGGCAAAAATATGTCAGGTCTATTCTTTGCTTTGTTTTTATTTAGTTTAAAAGTGGGCTTAGGTTTTGGTACCGCCATTGTTTTATGGATTTTGGGCAGCACAGGTTATGACGCTAAGGCAAATATACAATTAGCTGAAGTTGTAGAAAGTATCAACTTTATTAGTACCTTGTTACCTGGTTTACTCTTTGTAGTCGCCGGTATTATTATGCTTTTCTATACTTTAGATAGAGCCAGTAGAGCCGAAATACGTAAGAAATTATATCGTTAGTCTGCGTATTTGATACAAAAGTAACAACTAACAACTAACAACTATCAAGACGACAACTTTTGGAGTAGGAAATGGCAAAGTTAAGTGCAGCAATGCAACGTCATCAATGTGATGACAGTGAAAATGAATTATATACCCGCTTTCGTTATGAACCTATAAAGGGCTTAGGTTATGAAAAAGGGGTTAACCGCCGTGATCCTAGTACTATTATTAAAGTGGATGGAAAATATTATATTTGGTATACCCGCAATGAGTGCCCAGTTTCAAGTTGGTTAGATGCCGATATTTGGTATGCGGTTAGTGAAGATGGCATTAATTGGCAAGAGCAAGGCGCTTCGGTTGTTAGAGGCCCAGAGGGTTCATGGGATGAATATAGTGTTTTTACTACAGAAATATTAGTAGCAGAAGGCAAATATTATTTATGTTATCAAGCCAAACGTAATAACGACCCACTAAATGTTGTTGGAATGTCTTGGGCTGATAGCCCTGAGGGACCTTGGACTAAGTTAGCCGAGCCAATTTTAGCACCACATCGAGATGGTAAACTAATTAACCCTAAAGAACATGGCGATTCTAATTGGGGAGCAGCATTAGAAATGGGCTCTTGGGACAGTGGCGCAATTCATGATCCAGGTATTATTAAATTTAAAGGTCAATATTATTTGTATTATAAGGGCCATGCCATTGGTGAAAAAATGTTTACCGACTCTAAATGGGGTGTAGCTATCGCTGATCATCCTGAGGGACCTTATGTTAAACATGAAGCTAACCCAGTGTCTAATAGTGGACACGAGACTTGGGTCTTCCCTTGGAAAACTGGTATGGCAGCGATTGTTGACTGGGCTGGCCCGGAGAAAGGAACAATTCAATATTCTGAAAATGGCATCGACTTCGAAGTAGTTACTGCATTGGAGGACATGCCACCAGCAGGCGGGGCTTATGTTGCCGATAAGTTCCTCGACAATGGTGATGGTCAAGGTTTTTCATGGGGCTTGGCTCATTATGGTGCCTCAGACTGGTCTTTTTTAGTTGGGTTTACTTGTGACTTAACTCGTCAGGGCGAAAAAGATTTGGGTTGGCATAACTTCCAGCATTACAGCAGCATACGGGATGTAATGAAAGACCCAGAACGATTTGGCATTAGCCGAGATAATTTATTTAAACGAAAGTAATGGTGAGGTTAGCCATTTTAGGCGGCTTAGTCTAATAATTTAAATAGCCTTAATGTTACAGACATTAAGGCTATTTTATTTATTTTAATTAATGTTTGCTGACATGACTTTTTTGAGTAGAGTTTGAGATATTTTTCGAGATAGTATTATGCCAAAAAAAGATATATTTGAATCGATAGCCTTAGGGGTCGTTACTGGTAGTGATGTTCAGCATTTATATAAAGTTGCTAAAATACATCAGTGTGCAATTCCTGCCGTGAATGTTAGTAATAGCTCAACATTAAATTCCGCATTATCGGCTGCAAACAAGGCCAAAATGCCCATTATCATTCAGTTTTCGAGTGGTGGCGCTGCGGCTTTTATTGGTAAAGACGTTGCTTTATCTGCTATTGATGCTTCTATAGTTGGTGCTATTGCGGGTGCTCGTTATGTTCACCAAGTTGCTAAAAGCTATGGTGTTCGGGTGATTTTGCACACAGATCATGCAAATAGAAAGTTACTGCCTTGGATTGATGGTTTATTGGCGGAAGGTAAAAAGTTCTTCTCTGTGACTGGCAAGCCTTTATTTAGTTCACATATGATTGATTTATCAGAAGAGCCATTAACGGATAATATTAGCACTTGCATGCAGTACCTACAGAGCATGCAAGCAATTGGTATGGCGTTAGAAATTGAACTGGGCTGCACTGGTGGTGAAGAAGATGGTATAGATAATAGTCACCTTGACGATAGTGCTTTATATACTCAGCCAGAAGATGTTGCTTATGCTTATCAGTCGTTAGTAGATATTAGCCCTCATTTCACTATTGCTGCTTCTTTCGGTAATGTACATGGTGTATACAAACCAGGTAATGTTAGGTTAACCCCCGTTATTTTGAAAAATTCCCAGAGCTATGTTGCTAAAAAATTTAATTTAGCGGCTAACAGTCTTGATTTTGTTTTTCATGGTGGCTCAGGCTCTACTACAGAAGAAATCAGTGAAGCTATTGCTTATGGTGTGGTAAAAATGAATATTGACACAGATACACAGTGGGCATATTGGCAAGGAGTTAACCATTTTAGTAAAGAGAATTACGGCTACTTGCAAAGTCAAATTGGCAACCCTGAAGGGGATGGTAAGCCTAATAAAAAATACTATGATCCACGTCAATGGTGTTATGCAGCAGAGCTATCAATGACTGACAGAATTTTACAAGCTTACCGTGAACTTCAATGTATTTAGTTATTCATTTTGCTGAACAATGTTATGTTAATCAGTACTAGCTTATTGATTTTATAACTGAAAAAAAATAAGTGTAGCTGTTAGAAACCAGGTAGCTGTTGTTTATTCCTAACCGATTAATAGAGCCGGTGTTACGGGCTCTATCTTTTATTTGAAATTAATTAACTGTTACCCACGGGTAGCATCGAAACCCCTGAGTCTATCGCAGCTTGTGCGACAGCACTGGCAACACGTTCACATAATCTCGGGTCCATTGGTTTGGGAATGATGTAGTTTCGACCAAAAGTAAGCTCTTTTTCACCACATGCCGTTAATACTTTCTCTGGCACAGGTTCTTTCGCTATATCACTAATGGCATAGACTGCGGCAATTTTCATTTCGTCATTAATAGTTCTGGCTCTGACATCTAATGCGCCACGGAAAATGAAAGGGAAACACAAAACATTGTTTACTTGATTGGGGTAATCTGAGCGACCCGTAGCAATAATCAGATCATCACGCGTTGCTAAGGCTAGTTCAGGTTTTATTTCTGGATCTGGGTTAGAACAAGCAAATACAATAGGTTTGTCGGCCATTGTTTTTAATAACTCAGCACTCAGTAAATTGGGACCAGAAACACCAATAAAAATATCAGCGCCATCGATAACATCGGCTAAGGTTCGTAAATCAGTATTATTGGCAAATAATTTTTTATATTCATTTAAGTCATCACGACGAGTATGAATGACACCTTTGGTATCAAGCATGTATATTTTTTCACGTTGTGCGCCACACTTTATCAGTAACTCCATACAAGCTATAGCGGCGGCACCAGCACCTAAACAGACAATTTTTGCTTGTTTTATATCTTTACCTTGAATTTCCAAGGCATTGATAAGCCCTGCAGCAGTAACAATGGCTGTACCGTGCTGGTCATCGTGAAAAACGGGTATTTTACAACGCTCTTTTAAGGCTTTTTCAATAACAAAACATTCGGGCGCTTTAATGTCTTCAAGGTTAATACCACCAAAACTATCGGCAATATTTGCGACAGTATTAACAAACTCCTCAACAGTTTTATGTTTCACTTGAATGTCAAATGAGTCGATATTGGCAAAGCGTTTAAAGAGCAGTGCTTTACCTTCCATGACAGGTTTTGATGCCATAGGCCCAAGGTTACCTAAACCTAAAACAGCGGTACCATTACTGATCACGGCGACGGTATTTCCCTTGCTGGTATATTTATAAACCGCATCAGGGTCTTTGGCTATTTCTCGACAGGGCTCTGCAACACCAGGGCTGTAAGCAAGTGATAAGTCGTAGCTCGTTTCGGCGGCTTTGGTAATAGCAATCGCAATTTTACCGGGGGTAGGGTAGGCGTGATAATCAAGCGCCTGTTGACGTATATCTTTCATATTTATGTCCATAAGTTGAATTGTTGGGGCTGTAATGCGCTTTCGCCTTTAACAAGGGCCATTTTCAAAATAAAATATTTTGTTTTCCAGCATGCATTTAGGTAATGACCACAACATACTTGCTACCTATCACATTGTCAACAATTGACTATTTTATGCTATTAGTTTAGGTTAGTATGCTTATTTTGATATTTGATTACTGGTTTTTAAAATAGAAATATTCTAAGAGGGGATTATGAGATTAAAGCTATTTAATAGGTTAGTTTTTAGTATTGCTGCATTGTTCACCAGGTCTGCTTGTGAGGGAGCAGCTGACGTTTCAGCTATTGGCCAAACTACAAATAAGAAGCTGCTCATTAATTGAGCGAATCAAAATAACTCAATAGAATAACCTTGCAACTTAAAAGTAAAAGTTTGTTTATGTATAAAAATAGGAACCTAATGAATTTCTGTAATAGTTTATTGTTGGCGATTGCTTTAGCAATGTGTAGCTTGCTCAGTGCAGCAGAGCAAAAACGTTTTTTATCTGAATCAGACGTGCTATTTACCCAACCTTTGTCGGAAGAGCTTAGCGCTCAAAATTATGGGAAATATGGAAAATATCAAGTAGATACTACTATGTGGGGCTTCCTTCCTCCAACGTTCGCTGATTTTGATGCTCAAAACGGCTTTGATCAAAGCATGAAAACTTATGTTAAGAGAATTTTAGAACATGAAAATGCTAAAGTTAATTGGGTGTCTCGTATTGAGTGGGATGTGATTTGGCAGGGAATGACAACAAAGTACCCACAGAACTATCAAAAAGCTATGGTTAAGAGGTTAGATGGCTCATCACTAGAAATAGATTGGTTTCCAGGTCACTTCTATTTTTCAACACATGCCCCTCTATTTAAAGACTATATTGAATGGCAGATCAAAGATGTTGCTTTTTATGGTGAATCAACTTCTCCTGAGGCAGTTGATGCACTACTGTTTGATTCTCAACATACCTCTCCTGCTCAATACCAATTGGGTGGTGGTTTTGGCGAAGATTGTCAGAATAATTTTAAACTCTGGTTAACAGATAAATACTCCACAGAAGAACTTGCCGTAATGGGCATTGATTATATTGATGAATTTCACTATGGCAGCCATTTATTGACCTTAGGTTACACCGTTGATACGTACGAAGCAGCAACTATGGCCGGTGATAACATTCCTTTAGGTGAGGCTTTTAAATTGTTTTTACAGGAATGGAACAATGACTATCTTGCTGACTTGGTTAAATTTTCCAATAACATAGCAAAAGAGAAAGGTTACCCTAAAAAAGACAACGGTAGGCATATAGACGTGGGCACAAGCTCACCGATTCTAGACCCATATTTTAAAGGCATTCGCTTTGCACCAATTGATGAGTTCGACTTTTATGTGCAAGAGTTCAACCATAAAGCGCCATTAGGGAAGGTCAGCAGTGACGTGATGCTGATGTATAAAATAGCAGAGGCTTTAGCAAAACCACTAGCGCTTACAGGTCAACCCTATCCTGATTGGAATTATATGGTTGATAATCCTCAGGCAACGGATTTAGTCCGAGCGTGGATAGCTCAAGCGTATGCAAATGGTGCAGTATTTATGGCACCAGATCATATGTGGTCATACAACAATCAGCAGCAACGTTATTATGATGTCCAAAGTGGTGATTATGATTATATCTATCGTTGGATCGCAGAAAATAAATATTTATTCGATAAGTTTGAATCAGTTGCAAAAGTTGGCTTGGTTTATAGTCACAGTGCTTATCGTAAAGTCGAATATAATCAGTTAGACGTATTTTCTGCTGCGGCAGGATTAATGGAAAATAACATACCTTATAAACTACTGATAGCGGGGGATGACTGGTGGCCTAAATACCTTACCGATGCCGACCAAAGCAGCCAGATTAAAAATTACCAAGTGATTGTTCAAACGGAATTTAATGGCTATCCCCTTGATGATAAACAAAAAGCAGTACTTGATGCTAATGCGACTAAGCAGGTTGCTTGGCCAAACTTAACAGCGCTGCAAAAATTATTACCAACGGAAATATCAGTAAGTACAGAAGGAATTGCCAGTTTCCCTCGAGTAAATGTTGGTTTTCCACATAAAAACCCACCCCATATTATTCATCTTGTTAATCGTTACTTTGATAAACAGTCAGTGTCAATAAAGTCGAAGAAAAACTTCGTGGTTACGGTGGCAGATAGCTTGTTTGGCAAAGCGATGGTTACTGCTCGTTATAACCAAGCAGGGGAAAAATCAGTGACTTTGTCAGTAAGTCGCAATAATGGTATTACGACAATTAATGTGCCCAAACTGGACAATTGGGGAATTATTGAATTATTTACCAATGAAACTATTCCAGATAAAACTGAATTGTCAGCGGACTGTAATCCATTACCGTCTTCATCTTTGCTAAAGGAGGCTAGTAGTGTCATTGAAAGTTCAACATCAAGTGGTGGTAGTTTTATTTTTTGGCACTTGATCTTTATCGTGTTGATATTAATAATTAGGACTTTAAATACTAGACAAAAAAAGTGACCTAATTGTAGGTCACTTAAAACAATAAAAGCTTCAGAAGAAGCTTTTATTTATAAAACGACAGGAAGATACTTTGATTACTTAATATTGCCTTTAAGGGCTTTTACCGCGGTATTAATATCTTTATTTTTCAACGCGTCTAAGATGACTTTATGTTCGTTATAACATTCTTGTGCACTAGTGAGACGTTTATAATTCATACGCATACGATATATAAAAGGCTGCCATAAATTAACCAAGTCATCGCCACCGGCTTTATTAACAAAAAAGCGATGAAAGGCCATATCTATTTCTGTGACTAAATAATAATCTTCTTCGGAAAATGCTTGATTGAGTTTATTAAGTAATTCATCCAAGCTGGCAAAATCTTTATCATCAAGTTGATTAACAACTAGTTTAAGTGCAAAAGTTTCAATATTAACGCGCGTTTTTATCATTAAAGGTTGAAGTTCTTCTTTTGGTGAAGAATTTACAGAAACACCACAATTATTTTTTGAAACCAACAAGCCTTCTTTACTTAACTGTAATAAAACATCTCGGATAGGGCCTCTAGATACCCCAAATCGTTTAGCTAACTCTTGTTCCTTCAGTTTGGTATTTTCTATTAATACACCATTTATGATATCAGCACGTAGCTGTTGAGCAATTTGATCTCTTACTGAAACAATTACGGTTGAATCCAACATGTTGTACTTATCCTTATATCTTATTTATAGCTTGAAGTTGCGATCTTCTGATTGTTAATACTCATACCTATTATAACGGTAACAGTAGACTGTTAACAATGGCTATTGTCGATTGTTTTCAAATTTAACAATTGTTCTAGTCGTATTTAGTTTCCTTACCATAGTCACGAGTGATAATACCTATAAATCTCCCGAACACCTGGTCAAATTTAGGTTTAGTGTCAAGAAACACTGCTAACATGGACGTTTTAAAATACTGAGTTTCACCATTTATTTTGTTCTCTGCTCTGGGGAGTCATCTTTCTGTAACTTATGAATCAATAAACGATAATTATGATGTACTTTAAATATCAAGCCCAATAAAATTGGGTGCATATTATCTTATTATTTATAAAATTTTATCTAAATCTGACTTTATTAAATATGTCTATGGCCTATATCTTGTCCATAAAAAAATATTGGTTTAAGAGGTAACGTCTTTGAATAATCAGTACTGTTATTCTCATGAGAATGCTCAATATACCTATACCTTGGCGATGGACGGGGAGATGAGAGAGTTCACATAGGTTAATCAAACTAAAATCGTTAATTAAGTAGACCAGGCACAATTGCAATAACCTGGTTAGTACTTATCACAAAAATTCAATAACAAGGTAAACTATGATTGGTTTACGGTTCTATAAATGCTTTCTAAATCACTTTGGGGGCGATAGCGAGTTAGAGTATATATACTAATGCCAGCTATTCTTGAAGATAGCTGACATAATAGTGGGAGCAGTTAGGATCGCTCTTTCAACAAAAAATCAGCAATGAAAATCAATCAAAAATTGTCCGCAATTGGCTAAGAGAAACATTATTCTCTTACATACCCATAATGTCTGCTATACATAAATTTCAGTGTTTCAAGCCATACTTATAGTCCCTTCAAAAAAGGAGCACTATCATGTATAGCAGCAAATCAACTTCACAAAATAACTACTGGAATAAAGGTAAACTGGTAGGTCAAAAACTCCCACTTAAACTCGAAGAAATATGGTCAATTAGGATACGTTTAGAGCTGGCAAATAACCGGCGAGAATTAACGATGTTTAATTTGGCTTTAGACTGTAAATTACGCGCCTGTGATTTTATTAAACTAAAAGTTTTAGATATTGCTCATGGAGCTACTATTCAGTCCCGAGTCATGCTTATTCAACAGAAAACAGGTAGTTCGGTTCAATTTGAATTAACCCCTGAAACTAGAAAGTCACTGCAAGAATGGATAGCACAAAAATCGCTTAGGTCTGGTGATTATTTATTTGGCAGTAGAGTAAAAAAAGATTTTCATTTAACTACTCGTCAATATGCAAGGATCGTTAAAAAATGGATTTCAAGTATAGGTTTAGATCTCACATTATATGGCACTTATACAAATAGAGTGCCTGTTACAAAAGGGGATATTGATGGAATACATCAATATCCCAAAGGATTTAGTTGGGAGACATGACATCAGTAACAAACTGTTAAACAAGAATGAAATACAGTTGGCTTTTGTTCCATCTTCACTTATCACTAAGCAATGATGAGTTTATCCGCAGATTTTTGCTACACACTTTACCGTCAGGATTTCATCGTATTCGTCACTATGGCTTGATCGCCAATACTGGCTGTAAAAAGAACTTAGTAAAGGCTCGCCAATTGCTCAACGTGGTTGAAGTCGTTCATGAAACGAAGGGCTAAGTTGAAGATAAACCTATTAGGCAAGAGCCTATCTTTGTCTGCCCTGAATGTGGTGGGCCGATGGTGATCAAAGAAATTTTAACCTGTCAGTTGAAACCTCGTGCACCACCGATGAAACTTGTGAATTAATAGGCGTGACAAGGCATTAAAAATTATCGAACATTCGATAAGGGATCACTTTGTCTAAAACACCGTAATCGACAGAATAATCTATACTCAGGCTAAGACCAAATACATAAAGGTGATTTATGCCCAATGAAATAGCTCATCAACCTTCAATAATTTCAATATTTCTTTACTTAACAACAAACCACGGTATAACAATCCCCATAGTAAGCATCTAGTTCTCGCGGTTTCCACAATGGAGCTTTGTTCGACATCAGCCGGACTAGTATCGAGGGTGTTTCTAGGTTTATTTGTGGTGGCTGATGACAAACAAACCTAAACATAGCGGTCATAGAGGCTTTAAACCAAAACGACTCCTATTAGCCACCTTATTTAGTTTACACAATTCAATATACTTAAACTGGAAATAGTTCATCATTAGTTGGTACGCATTGTAAAAGTTGATTCTTTATCCAACCTATAAATTGCTTTTCTAAATCATTATCAGATGTGCTTTCTTGACCAAGTAATATGTAACTGTTTCCCGATAAGACAAAGCCAAATGGCGCAATTAAATTCCCTCTTTTAAGGTCATCAACAACCAGCGGATAAGAGCCAATAGCAGCCCCTAGTCCATCAACGGCAGCTTGAAAGCAAAAATAGAAGTGTGCGAAGGTTTGATAGGAATTATTCAATAATGATTTATCCCCCGATATGTTAGACCAATTTGACCAAGCCTTTGGCCTTGTATCGCTGTGAATTAATTTAATCATACTTAAATCACTTTTTACACGTTGCCAATATTCTGGAGAGACAACAGGCCCAACCCATTCATCAACTAACGGTATTTTTCTATAATCTTGAATTAGTTCAAAGTCATCACGCCTAATAGCTAATGATGAACCACTGGAACTCAGAATTACAGGCCCTCCTGCTGTAGATAACCTTACATCTGTATTTGGGTTGTGCTCATAAAAATTAGATATACGAGGCATTAACCAACGCATCGTCAATGTTGGTTCACAAGAGACATCGAGACAATTAGTTTTAACTTGAGATAACTTCTGAACTCCAGCATTAAGAGCTTGAAATGCTTGTGTCGTATAGCTTTTAAGTAGCTCTCCTTCACGGGTCAAACGCACATTTCTACCTTGTCGAGAGAACAAGTTGAGAGAAAGAGAATTTTCTAGCGTTTTTATTTGTTTACTTACCGCTCCATGCGTTATGCATAGTTTTTCTGCCGCTTTACTAAAACTGGATGAATCTGCTGCCACGTCAAAAACATGAAACGCCTTTAAATTCTTCATCTGTTACTTTTTCTCACAGGTTGATAGATGATATTTCGATTATAGTTGCGATGAAATTTTTATACAATCCAGGCATAAACTTTAAACTATCCTTTGGAACATTTATGGAAATCATTAGCCTTGCCATTATTGGCTTATTAATCGTCATCAGTCCTGGTGCTGATTTTGTTTTGGTACTTAAAAATAGCATTAATTCAGGGCGAAACTCTGGCATTTTGACAGCCTGTGGTATTAGTCTGGCAATTGGTGTTCATATCAGTTATTCAATGTTAGGAGTAAGTTACTTAATCTCACAGAACGAAGTGATTTTCACTTCTATAAAATATGCAGGGGCTGCTTATTTGATTTATTTAGGCGTAAAAAGCATTTTGACCGCAAATGCTAAATTAGAGAAGATAGAAAGCAACGCCATTATCGTGAAACCTTCACAATATTTAATACAAGGTTTTATCTGCAACCTGCTTAACCCTAAAACGATGTTGTTTTTTATTAGCCTTTTCAGTCAGCTTATTTCATCCGATGACAGTACCAATAATTACGTACTTTTATATGGCCTTTATATAGCGTTGCTTCATGGCATATGGTTTAGTTTAGTTTCTGTTTTTTTTACATCTAAGGCTCTTCAAAAGCAGCTAATAAAAATAAAAAAAAGATTAAATCAAGCCTGTGGTGTTGGTCTAATATCTTTTGGAGTTCTACTATCTATTAAGTCATAAATGAAAGTGAGATCGATTTATTATCTTTAATGTAGAATTACTCCAATACAAATTTAATTTCTTGAACTCAAATTCAGTTATTGATTGTTTTAGCTCATTATAGTCGGTCATTACTAAATATGAATGACTATAATGAGCGCCAGCCCCTCAAACATGCAGTAAATATTGGTTAAAATTGTTCCTAATATGTTCATAACTTCACAAAAGTTAACGTCAACTAAGCGCACTTTGAAGTCATGTCAATGCGACTTAGTGAATGGTGGCTTTGGGGACTGTAGGTAGAACTTTTCGTTTACAAAAAACCATCATCAAAAGCCACATGTATTTATCAGCGGGGAACGTTTGCTATCAGGAAACTACTAGCGTGATGTAGTTATTCAGCCATGTCTGATGAAGATCAAAACATACAAAATTTTCTGCATAAATTCTAAAATACTAAGGTCAAAAAAGTGGTAATTCTAGACCCATCAAATATTTTAATGGATCGTATTTCTCCTAGTTCAATTGGTAGTTCAATTGGTAGTTTAATTGCGCTTTATGAACATAAAATATTTGTGCAAGGCGTCCTTTTACAAATATGTTCATTCGACCAATGGGGAGTAGAACTGGGTAAAGGCCTAGCAAATAAAATTCAACAAGAATTAGCTACAAAAAACATTAATGCTGACCATGATAGTTCTACCCAAGGGTTGATTGAGCTGTATATGGAGAGGACTTAACTCTGATCGTTATTATACAGGTCTGTAGTTTACTAGAAAAATCCTAGTTGAATGATGAGAAGGGGTTATTTCAGTCATAAGGTCTACTCATTCGTTCACAACAGACCTTATGGATTATTAATACCCTAAATTAAAACCTAATTTAGGCGACAAAAGTATCGCCAATAAAATTTCGTAAAATAAACAGGTTAAGTAAGAATTACTTTTATATCAAACAATGATACAAATATGATATCTTGCGTGTATTTAATCTTATTAATCCATAGAATGTTTTGATTTATTTTTTGACAGTAGAATCCATTAATTTACATTGAAATGAAAGTATCATTGCTAAACCAGGAGTTTTTCTTTCTACTTTAATTTCCGCCTGTTGTGCTGATATGAGATCTTTAACTAAGGCCAATCCTATCCCTGTGCCTTGTGTGGTCCGAATTAATTCATTGCCGCCACGATAGAAAAGCTCAAAAATTTTACTTTCCTGCTCTTGAGTTATGCCTTCACCATAATCTCGTATTTCTAGTAAAATCAGGTGCCTATTTTTTGGGTGATTACTAAATATAAAATCAATTTTTTGTCTAGCCGAATCATTGATCTTGTTTCGGTCAAAAAACTTTATAGCATTGTCAGTAATATTAATAACTACCTGAGCAAAAGCATCCGGTTCAACCAAAACCTGCATACACTCTGCGTTAGCTATATCCAGAATAATATTTTGTTGAAAGTTATGTTTATCTATTATCGATGATGTTTTCGAGCGAAGATTATCCACTAAAAGAGTCAGTGGCGTATATTCTGGCTGCACATTTTGCTGTTGTTGGCTAAGTGAAGACAACTGCAATATATTATCTATTAATCGTGTAAGGCGTTCACTTTCGCTATAAATAAAATCAAAATACTTTATCTGGTGTTCTTCAGAAATTACCGTTCCCTCTTTGAGCATTTGTGAATACATACGAATTGACGTTAGTGGTGTTTTTAGTTCGTGGCTAACAGAAGAAACAAAATTAAGCCTTTGCTCCCCTAATGCCAGTTGCTTTATCCCAAGACGATAAAATCCAAAACATGCGGATAATATGGCAACAATTAAAATAATAATAAACATGCTGCTGTAAATCATAGCCGGTGTCATAGGTAAAGAGTTGGTTGATAGGGTTAATGAATAACCATTAAAAGGTGGGTAATGGGTATAATTGTAAATTGATTGTTGTTGAAACCGCTTATCTACTTTTGGTAGTAAGCTCACCTTCACTTGGTCGTCAGGCAAGTTTTCATAAAGAAAATACTCTGAAAGGTCGGAACTTTTTTCATCTTTTAACTCAACTAATACCGAACTATCGAAGTGCATTTTTTCTAGTATATCCATCACTAATTGGGACAGGTAAGCTTTGCGTTTTACTATATATCCTTGCACCCAGTATTTTTCGGCTATTGTTACAACACGATAGAAAATGAAATAGTCAGGTACATCAAAAAAAACACTAAAGAGTTTATCTTTTGCAGCGAAGTCCTGCGGGCTCATTTTCGTAAATATTTGCTGTACTGATTTTGATTGCAACAGAAGCTGGTAGATATTAATTGCTTTGTTTTTACGTTTGATCAGTTCAGGGGGTAATTTTTGATCCGACACCTGCTGGTTGGCATTATCTACACCTCTTTCATATTGACTATTATCATGGAAAGAGTCGGGCCAGATTGGACTGTTAAAATGTCCTTGATTGCAATATTGAAAGTAGCCAACTAACCACTCTTTTTTTGGTTGTTCGTATTCTAATCGAGAGAGAGGTGATATGGTCTGCTGTGACTTTTCAGTGTATGGGTTATATACCTGTCGATAATAGTCAAATGCATCTACTGGTAGCGTATTGGATATCAACCTTCTTTCAGTCAAACGTCCATCTATTATCTGCTCTAACTTGCTTGCCGTACGCTGATATTTAAGCAGTAGATTATTTTCTAACTGTTGAAAGCCAAAATATAAAATAGTACCTAGCGGGAGCAATAAAAATAGCAAGAAAGCTATTGCTAAATAGCGTAACCGACGCAAACGCTGAGAATGATTAAGTAAACGTTTTCCTGAAGTTAGCATGTTAAAGACTCACCATATTGAACAACACATTAAATCACAAAAAGCTGATAACCTTCGCCACGGTGGGTGACTAGATGTCTGGGGGATTTAGGGTCAATTTCAATTTTTTTGCGAATTTTTGCGATATGTATATCAACTGTTCTTGTATCTAAGTCGCAGGTGTTTTTATAGTCCCATACTTGCTTGAGTAACTCTTCCCTAGAAACTGGCTTACTCTTATGTAGTAGATAAACTAAAATTTCGACTTCGCGGCGAGTATATTTTGTTTCATGGTTGTAAGAGCACCCCTTTAGTGTTTGCGTACAAATAGAAACATTAGCGCTTAATTCCAAGGTTTTATCTGTTCCCGTCCAACCTGAACGTCTGACTAAAGCATTTACGCGTAATACCAGCTCTGATGTTGAAAATGGTTTTGCTACATAATCGTCAGCGCCAAGTGTTAGGCCGTTAATGATGTCTTCTTCAGTATTTTTTGCTGTTAGCATGATAATGGGCTGAGTACGAGAACGTTGCCTAAGTGCATTACAAATTTCAAAACCGTTGATAGAAGGCAACATTACATCCAAGATAATGCAGGCATATTGTCCATCTAAACCGTTAGATAAGCCTTTTTTTCCATCACTTTCACTTTCAACCTCATAGCCGTGAAAAACAAATAAATCTGTGAGCCCCATTAAAATAATGGGTTCATCCTCTACGATGAGAAGTCTAGGTTTAGTATTCAATTTTTTTCCCTATTGCTTCAAATGATAGTTAGCAAGCGATAATACAGCTTTTTCATAAATATACAGGACTTTAGTTAACTGAATGTAAAGTTTTGTAAAATGTATAAGCTCATATTTTACATTGCCTGCCTATTTTATTGTCAAATGGTTTTCTAATCTATTCATACAAGGCAGTTAAGCGGTAAAAAATACAATGAGTTATTACCTCGTCACTTAACATCATAATAATGACCAAATTAATATTAAGGAATTAACAATGAAAAATAGGCTAACACTTAATTCATCAATCATAGTAATTGTTCGTTCAGCAATATCCACTCTGTCGATATCAAGGGTTTGGTTAAGAGAAGCGAAAACATTGTCCCAAAGAGCAAAAATCAATATAAAAAACACTGCCAACTAAGGCCTATTCTCATAACTATCACTTTTTTAAACAAACAATACTTTAATTATCAAAGACAACCATTTCATGACTAACAGGAATAGAAATGACCAAGTTAACATTAAAAAACCTATTTACCGTTATGTTACTAAGCTGCTCTTGCAGTTTAGTAACAGCACAAAATAAAGAAAATGCCAAAGAAACGGATCATTTCGCACCCCAGGTCACAGCCGCCGACGCCGCCATCTTATACAGGGATGTTCCTGAACTCACAGAAGCCTTTATCGATGCAGCGCCGGAGGACAGAAAAGACGGTATCCTCGTGGGCGAATTAGGCATCGATGGCGGCAATAAGGATATGATTGTCAAGCTTGCTAAAGAGATCAACGACGCTAAGCACGGTAACTTCGACAGCCTACTTATTTCTCATAAGGGCAAACTCTTATTTGAATCATACTACAAGCGCGGTCGCATCAATTTGCCCCATTACCAAGCGTCAGCGGCTAAATCTTACACCAGCTTGGCGCTCGGCCGTGCAATCCAGCTAGGTTATCTGACCATGGCCGATTTAGACAAACCTCTTGTCAGCTTTCTCAAAGACCTGGACCCAACAACATTTGTTGAGGGTGCAGAAAAGATCACCCTGCATCAAGCGTTGACCATGACCACGGGGATTCGCATCAGTAATGAAAAGAGAGAGAAGCTCAAGAAAAATCCAAGCCAGTTAAAAGGACAGGGGGAAGTTCAGACTTACCTTGAGCAGAGTGCGCCGATTACGGCAGAGTCTAAAAGCTTTAAATATGGCACTGGTCCACGTTTGGTGATGCAAGTTATCGAGGCCGCCGTGCCAGGCACCGCCAAAGAATTTATTAAAAATGAACTGCTAGACAAAATGGGCATCAGCAATTATCGCTGGCGGACTGCTGCGAGCGGCCTGCCAGAAGCTGGTTGGCGCGTGAGCATGACATCGCGTGCTATGGTCAAGTGGGGAACTTTGGCCATCAACAAAGGCAAATGGAAAGGCGAACAGTTAGTACCAGCAGCTTTTATTGCCAGAGCGACCAGTAAAATTGTCCGCCACAGCGACGATGAAAACTTCTTGGATATTGATAATGTCACTAATACTGGTTACGGATATTTCTGGTGGCAGGCCGATTTGTCCACAGGCGATAAAAGCTACTTGAGCAAAGCGGCTAGAGGCGGTGGAGGACAGTTTATCATTGTGATTGAAGAGCTTGATCTGGTTGTTGTGGTCACAGCCAATAGAAGAGATGATGAAACCTCATCGTTGACAGCGACAAGAATTTTACCGGCTTTTGTTCAAAATTCTATTGCAACTATGAGCAGAAAAAGTAATAGCCAAGATAAATTGCCACTCTTAGAAGAACGCTATTTTGGAGAAAAACCACCGGGCTTAATACCTAAACTTTTTGATCCTAAAATAGTCTCTCCAGAAGGGAGGTTTGAAGGTGGTGGGTTTTCACCAGATATGAAGGAGTTCTATTTCACTAGGAAAAATGGGAAATATAAAAAACGCACATCTTTTGTTATTCGATATGAAAATAATCGTTGGGGGCACGAATCTGAGACCGATATAAAATGGGTACGATTCTCTGAGGATGGCAATATGATATACGGTGGAAAGGAATATAGGGAACGAACCGACACTGGTTGGTCGGAACCCAAAAGTCAAGGGACATTCTTGAAAGACCAGGCACATGGTATCTCGCTTTCATCTAAAGGCACCTATTATTTTGGTTTTAAAGAAAAGGAAGGCAGGGGATATGGCTCTATCCGTTATTCACGACTCATAGACGGCAAACGTGAAAATCCAGTAAAAATGAGCAAGGCGATTAACACAGGAAAATTTATTGCCCACCCCTTCATTGCTCCAGATGAATCCTATTTAATGTGGGATGCTGAGAGAGAAGATAGGTATGGCGGTTCCGACTTGTATATTAGTTTTCGAGCGAAAGATGGTTCATGGGGGGCAGCCATTAACATGGGAGATAAGATAAACACATCATCAAATGAAAGTAGCCCAAGTGTGACACACGATGGAAAATATTTCGGATTTTCGAGGGGAGACTGGGAGGTTAAAGAAGATGGAAGTACTAATTGGGTAGGAAAAAGTTATTGGGTGGATGTTCAGATTCTTGAGAACCTCAGACCCAAATAATAAACCATATAATAATCGCAGTAAGAGCGAGGTCAAAAGATAATGCGCCCTCTGCGAGCGGTAAATGAGTAACACTATGGATGGAAATCAACACGATAATATAGCTGACTCAAAAAATCATAATCGGTCTGTAATCATTCAAAATTTAGGCCGGAGTCAGCAGCAAGTCATGTATTTTCATTTAGATTCATTTAAGTTTCGAACAGCTTGATTTACTTATATTTAGGCACATGTTTATCTCACATAAGGACAAAATAATGAATATCAGTTTTACATTTAAGAATTTAATCATTGCAACGGTCGTTGTCGCAATGGTTGTCGTTGTTTTTCTAGTCAATGCATTGGCTGGATTGAGTGCGCGTCCAGTGGTTTTTGCCGATCCGCCAGCGTTTGTCGAACGGTATGCAAATGCAATGAATCATTCAGCTCCGTCATCCCAACCGACGGAGCCTGAAATAGGCGGCGCACAGCTTGCCACAGCTGAATTTGCGAAACTGACGGCAGATTTATCCGCTGAAGAAGCGTTAGTATTCAACGTGATGATGGATGGTGAATCGTCCGACGTGCTTATGCAATTATTTGCGCATCCAGATAAAGCGCAACGGGAGAAAATAGCGTCGGCGTTTGCCGCTGTAAATGTTAAGTTTACTCATAATGAAGAGACCGGCTTCGCAGCAAAAAAACGGAAGTTTTGGATGGATGCAAAGGATAACCTTCCTGACATGCAAAACGCGCTTTCTGAAGCATTGATTACCTCCGCTGAACAAGGAACAACGACTCGTATTCCGTACACATTGGCATGGATGCCAGGGCAGGGCCGTGAAACGGTCGAGTTGTTTGTATGGGCGGCTAAACACCATCCGGATCGCTGGGTGCGATTATCCTCTGTCTATTATGTGGCTAAATTGGGAGGGAATGAAGACATTGCCGCTCCGCTGCTTCGGTACCTTACCGACGACCCAGTTTACCGGATACGTAAGGAAGCCCTGGACCTGCGTTTTAGAAGATTCACAGGAGAATTGTGACCGAGGGAATAAAATCTAACCAACTAACTTGTAATGACTCAGGTATTTTCAGCCAGTTTGGTTAAATTGACTGCTTGTTCAATCACATTTAAGCGCAGTAAAATAATTCGTTAATTTCAAAATAAGGAAAAATCATGAAATCTATTTACCCTTTAATACCTCTGTTACTTTCTCTGATGATAATGAGTAGCGGATCTGAAGCTAAATCTAATTCCTATATAATTGCTTATTCAGCACAAGAAACTGGTCATGTAGAAATTTATCAACGAAATACTGATGGTAAATCAACTATTAAAAGTACAAATGAAAAAGGTGGCTATATCGCTTCATCACCTGACGGAAAATACTTTGCTTTTTATGCGAAATATGATGAACGAAAAACATGGTCTATTCATATAATGAATAGTGATGGGTCGGATAGGAAGAGATTAACTCATGAAAAAAATAAATGGGATAATTCACCAACATGGTCACCTGATGGAAAAAAAATTGCTTTTTCAAGAGAGTATAAAAATACGGATAAAGTTTGGCAGCAAGAAATTTGGATTATGAATTCAGATGGTAGTGAACTAACTCAAATAAAATCACTAAAAGGTGGAGGTCCTTATTTTACACCCGATGGTAGAATAGCCTTTCACTCGGAATTCGAAGATAAAAAAAGTGAAATAAGCATTGCAGATATTGACGGTAACAACATAATTCAGTTGACAGATAATGATGCTAAAGAGGAGCATCCAGAGGTTTCACCAGATGGTAAACATATCGCTTTTATGTCTGATAGAGATGGAAATTTTGAAATTTATGTGATGAACATAGATGGTTCAAATCAAAAACGACTAACAAATAATGATGTTGGTGATTGGTATCCATCCTGGTCCCCTGATGGTTCTCAACTCACATTCTCATCAACGAAGGGTGGAGTAAAAAGTATTTATATGATGAATAAGGATGGTTCTTCAGTAAAAAAAATTATAAAAAATGGTTCAGGAGCTGCGTGGTTAGAAATACATAAAGAATGAGAGTATTAAGTCAAAAATATATCCTTGGATAAATAATATAGATCGATAAAATAAATTTCCTATGGCGCTCAGAGGCACAAACCGAGATAGCTTATTTCTAATAGACTAAATAAGATCTACTTAAATTATTAACTTAGGATTTGAGTATTAAACAAAAATATAAATTCAAACTGAAAGTGTAGGGGGAGGGAGAATTTAGTGTCCGAAATATTGACTGAGTTAACCAAATTGACTGAGCGTATTTCGTTTCTATTTTGCTCTGAATAGCGTGTCCAACGAAGCTATATTCACAAACTTTCCCTCTTGCTCTTCATGAATTAAGAACTCTCTACTATAAGTTTAAACTTGATGTGATATTAAGGGATAAAGTTATCAATATGGTTAACGGCTGAACTTTAGTTAAAAACTCATACTAAACAGTACAAACCTTGTTAGTGATGTCTTCTGATGTGTTGATGAGTCAGCCAACAGAAATGTATAAATTATTGGCACTAAAGTACCATGTTGCACACTAAGGCTATGCGCCATTATAAGGGCATCACACAGCAAAATAGCCAACCACTATGTTTTCCCTTGTTAAGCACCTCACTTGGATTTCCTTACTTTTTATCAGTATTAGCGTCAAAGCTATTTTCCAGCCGCTTGCTCATTTTGGAGACAATCCGGGAGAGTTGTCGGCGAGTTATCTTAAACCCTCAAAACAAACCAAGTCACTGGTAGTGCTATTACATGGCTGCGTGCAAAATGGCGAAAAATTAGCTCGCCAAAGTGGCTTTGTAGCGTTGGCTCAGCAGCATGATTTTACCTTGCTGATACCACAACAAAGTAACAAAAATAATGTCAAATCATGTTTTAACTGGTTTTCAGATCAAGATATTAGTAAAGATCAAGGTGAAGTGCAGTCGATCAAAAATATGATTGTCGCCTTAAAAACACAGCTTAATGCTGAAAAAATTTACATTGCAGGTCTTTCTGCAGGGGGCGCCATGACAAGTGCTTTGTTAACCCATTACCCTAAGCTTTTTTCTGCAGGTGCTGTTATTGCAGGTTTACCTTATCCGTGTGCTAATGATCTTGCTAAAGCAATTTCATGTATGAGAAATGGTCCATCGCAATCTATTGCGGAGTTAGTAACTTTGGCCAAGCGTGAAAATGAGAAGGTGATGCAATGGCCAAGACTGATCGTTATTACGGGCACTAATGACAAGGTAGTTAATCCAAAAAACTCCCATCAACTTGCTTGGCAATGGTCAACACTGTCAGATAAATCTCAACAACCAAACAAAACATCACATGAAAACTATCAACGGACTCTTTGGCAAAATACTAATAAAGAGTCACAAGTCGAGCTACTTGAAATAAATGAAATAAGTCATGGCATCACAGTCAATCCCTCGTTAAAAAATCGAGAGGCCAGTGCGAGATTTATCTATGAATCTCCACTTGATAGTGCAACTAATATTGTTGAGTTTTGGGGGGTTAAGAAAGAAAAGTACTAATTTTCAATGATTAAGCTCTATGGTACTATAGTACAAATTAAATTTGTCTCATTTTGTTATAGAGTTTCAATATCAGTAAAAACATCACAATAACTTTAAATAACTGATTTAATATAATTACAATAAGGCACTAATATGAAACGCTATAACAAAAAATCAAGTTACCTCGCATTAGCCATTGCCAGCGCGCTAACATCAAACATTGCTCTTGCTGCAGAAGAAAATAATGCTGAGATAGCTAAAGATCATTCTGGTTTAGAACGTATCGAAGTTACCGCGCGTAAAACGGCAGAAACATTACAGAATGTTCCTGTAGCTGTTACCTCAATTGGCGCTGAGCAGCTTGCGCAAAACGGCATTAGTGTGATGACTGAAGTTCAGCAGTTCTCTCCTAATACCACTTTACAAAGTAGCCGAGGCACCAATTCAACGTTAACCGCCTTTATTCGTGGTGTTGGCCAAGAAGATCCACTTTGGGGTTATGAGCCAGGGGTTGGTATTTATGTTGATGATATTTATATTGCTCGCCCACAAGGTGCTGTTTTAGATATTTTAGATGTTGAACGTATTGAAGTCTTACGTGGACCACAAGGTAGTTTATATGGAAAAAACACCATAGGTGGTGCGATTAAATATGTCACAAAAAAAATGTCAGGTGATATGGAGTTTGACCTAGCAGCAACCTTTGGTAATTATGGCCGTCAAGACTATAAAGTAGCAGGTAAAGTGCCAGTAGTGGATGACAAACTCTATTTTGGTTTTGCGTTAGCTAGCTTGTCACGTGATGGTTATGGCGAGTTTCTTGAAACATCATTAGATAACCAGGATACTGAAAACTATAATAAAGATGTTTTTGCTGGCCGTGTTACCGTTGAATTTACCCCTACAGATGATTTGTTTTTCCGTTTTAATTACGACAATACTAAAGATGAGTCAAACGCTAAAGGTGGCTATAGAATATTACCTAGTATTGTCACTGATGCCCCCGTACCGGACAGCAAGTATGATTCATACACCAGCTTGCCAACCGAAAATTTAGTTGAAAATGAAGGTTGGAGTTTAACGGCTGAATATTTTATCAATGACTTTTGGTCAGTAAAATCAGTTACTGCAGCTCGTGAAAACTATTCCCCAACCAATATTGATTTTGATAATACACCATTACAAATTTTTGATGTGCCAGCGGTTTATGATGACGAACAGTTTTCACAAGAGTTCCAGCTGAATTATGACGGAGAAAATTTAACATTAGTTTCAGGTTTATATTATTTTGATGCGGAGTCATGTGGTCATTATGATGCCATTATATTTCAATCTCTAAGTGTTGATCAAAGTGGTTGTAATAACAGTGAAAGTTATGCTGTTTATGCACAAGGTTCATACAATGTAACTGATAAGCTATCGTTTACCTTAGGTGCGCGTTATACCGAGGAAGAAAAAGAAGCCAATGTAACTAAAGATGTTTATGGTTCAATAGAGTATCCATTATCAGGTTGGATCCCTGGCTATACTCGTGCTGATTTACCTCAAACAGAAGTATTAAATGGTAAAAAAGATTGGTCTCGCTTTACACCAAAAGTAGGTATTGAGTATCAAGTAGATGAAGATATGATGGTTTTTGCTAGTTATTCTCAAGGCTTTAAATCAGGTACCTTTAACCCTCGTGCATCAACAAATGAACCGGCAGTTAACCCAGAAATAGTAGATTCTATTGAAATGGGTATTAAAAGTGAGTGGTTTGATCAATTACGTGTAAACGCAACCGTTTTTGCACTCGAACATAAAGACCGTCAGTACAAAAGTGTTGCGCCTAATGAAGACCCAACTATATTAGATTCACGTTTAGGCAACATTGGACAATCTGAAGCTTTAGGTTTAGAGCTTGAGATGGAATATGCAGCAACAGATTCACTAAGCTTTAACTTTTCACTAGGTTATATTGACAGTGAATTTACGGAAGTATTAAGTTGGAATGGTACTGGCTACGACGATATCTCTGATATTTATACGGTAGCCAATACACCTGATACTACGGTTAACCTTGGTGTTACTTACGACATTGAAACATCAGTAGGCGCATTTGTTATTAACAGTAATTATTATTATCGTGGTGATTATGCCTTAGTAGAGCTTGATAACCGATTAACACAAGAAGCTTATGGTTTACTTAACCTAGGTGTTAATTGGTACAGTAATGATGGTGATTGGACTGCAGCACTTCACTTTAAAAACATCACTGATGAAGAGTATATGGTGGGTGCCTATGACTTTACCGGTGGTCAAGATGATAATGGCAACTGGTTACCGGGTTTTGGCGGTGATACTACGTTAATCGCTTATTACGGCGATCCATCAACTGTTTCACTTACTATTGGTTATAGCTTCTAACAAATGCCAGTAGTTAAAAAGAGCTAGTTTTTACTAGCTCTTTTTCATTAGGCTTTAAATCAGTAACTCTAAAGCCTTGGTAGTATGTATAGTAAGAGATGTAGGCATTATGATTAAAAAATTAAATATTTGCTTAATTACTTCTCTAGCCTATTTTATTAGTTTTTTTATTTATGCTGAAAATAAGTTGTCCGTATCATACGTAGAACATCCTGCAGTTCGAAATATTTATCTACCTATCGTTGAAGCCATGTATAAAGAAGCTAAGCTTCCCATTCGACTGTTTAAAGTGAGTAATAGTCCACGTTCCGTAGAAGCCTTAAATGATGGCCTTTTTGATGCCGACACAGGTAAAATTTTATCATCGATTAAACACCATGAAAATATTGTTTATGTGCCTACGCCAATTTCAACAGTAGGGCTTTATCTTATCTGCCTAAAGAGTGTTATGTGTGATGAAACAGTGCTTAATAATGAAAGTAATATGATTATTTCTCGATTCAGCAAAAAAATGTTAACCAATATTCTTCCTATTAAAGCAGGTATGGCGCAGATATTATCACAGAAAAAAATCAACAAAATGTTAAATATACGTAGAGTAAACTATAGCCTTATTGCTGATGATATCAGTTCAGTTGCACGACACTTTCAGGATAAATATAGTGTGGTTTTGGTATCAAAAGAATCCTATTTCCATATTTTGCATAAAAAAAATCAAGGTATAATTCCCCAATTAGATTTAGCTTTGAAAGTGGTGTTGAAAAATAACCTAATCAAGAAAAAAAGCTAAATTAAAACAAAGAAAATCCATAATGTAATCTATTGGTATAGGAAAATGACAGTATGTATTATGTTATGATTTTATCTATATATTTTCAAAGAGTAGTCAATTCTACTCTATTAAAGGACATTTTATGAGCCAAGCAAAAGTAATCATTGCCGATGATCATCCGCTATTTCGCACGGCATTAAAACACGCCATTGTTGAATGTATTGACGACGCAGGCACGTTAGAAGCAGACAATTTTAATGAGCTATTAGCGGCTATCGAAGTAACACCCAGCTTAGAAATAGTCTTTTTGGATTTGCATATGCCGGGAAATGATGGTTTTACTGGCTTAACGCAACTGCAGAACCATTACCCTGATTTAGTGGTGATAATGGTTTCTTCAGATGACAATGATCAAACCATGCAAAAGGCCATTAACTTTGGCGCTGCAGCCTTTATTCCTAAATCTGCCGATTTAACCACGATAGCTTCCGCGATTGATGCCGTCTTAGCAGGTGACATTTGGCTACCTGAGTTGATTGAAAAAAATGAAAACCAGCAATCAGTTATTGCTAATCAGCGTTTAGCTAAACAATTAGCTCAATTAACCCCTCAGCAGTATATAGTACTTACACAAGTCGCAGATGGGCAGCTTAATAAACAAATCGCGTACGAATTAAATATTAAAGAAACGACCGTTAAAAAGCATGTTTCCGCAATTTTAGAAAAGTTAGAAGTTAATAATCGCACGTTAGCCGGTTTGGCTTATCAGCAGTTGATGTTAGCACCCTCTGAGAATGTCAGTAACAATATTTAAGCGGTTACTTAGTACTGAGTTAGTCAGGGCTAAGTTGAGGTCATTTGCTTAATTATTCGTTTTAAGGCTAATGATTTAACAGGCTTTCTTAAGAACATAAAGTTTGCATCACTGGTATGTTGCCTTACTTGCTCTGATGGATCGGCAGAGCAAATTACACAAGGGCTTTGCCAGTGTTGACTTACTAATATACTTTTCACAAGATCAACACCGTTAGCATCATTATCTAAATGGTAATCACCGACAATAAAGTGAGGCTGCTCGGTCATAGTTTTAATGGCAATATCAACAGTCTCATGGTCTTTAGCTGTATAAACATCGCAGCCCCACTCAGTGAGTTGTGAAGATATTGCCGTTAACATCAGTGCATCATTATCTATAACTAATACAGTCATATTAGCGAACGTTTTGCTTACAGGACTTTCGTTGGTAGCTTCTAAGCTCTTATCATTCAGTGTTAACTTTTCATTAGAGACACTAACACTACTCTGTTCAACTCTTGGCACTTCAATCATGAAACCCGTTCCTTTACCCAAGGTCGATTTTAAGGAGATTTTCAAATTGAGTAAGGAGGCCATACGCTCAGCAATAGCAAGGCCTAAACCTAAACCAGGGATCTCACGGTTTTGATCTAAGCGTTCGAACTCTTCAAAGATAGTTTGCTGCTTATCGGCAGCAATACCGGGACCGTTATCCCAAACTTCTATACGGACAGCGTTTTTTGTGTGGCGAACACCGAGTAATATTTTATTGGCAATATGGGCTTTATCGCCTTCTTTATCTCGACAATAATACACAGCATTCGATAAAAAATTTTGAATTATTCGGCGCAACATACGTTTATCTGAATCGACCCAAACAGAGCTAGCTGAGTAGCAAAAGTTAATATCATCTTGCTGAGCGAGTACAGTGAATTCATTTTTTAGTGGTATCAGCAATTCATCTAAAGCAAAGTGTTTTTGTTCGATATTCTCAGAGCTATTATCTAGGCGTGATATTTCCACAAGATCAGAGAGTAATGCTTCAACTACATTAAGAGAATCATCAATATTACTGGCTAAGTTAACAAGTTCATCAGTAACTACTTTCTTTTTTAGCATAGAAGTAAATAGAGATAAGGCATTGAAAGGTTGCATTAAATCATGGCTAGCAGCAGCTAAAAATCGTGTTTTACTGCTGTTGGCAGCTTCGGCCTCCGCTTTAGCTAATCGTAGCTCTTGAGTTCTTTCTTCTACGCGTATCTCCAAACTCTCATTAGCTCTTTGCAATGATTTTTCTGACTCTATGTGAGCGGTAATATCTGAAAACGTACTAACGAAACCACCACCAGGCATTGACTGTCCCCTAATTTCTAATACGATGCCGTTGGGCATAGTTCGTTGAAAGTAGTGGTTATGGCCCATACGCATATGCTCAATACGACGAGCAATTAAATCTTCACTTTCTGTGCAGGTATCAGTGCTAATAATAATGCCTTTGGCGATGTTATAGCGCAGTAATTCTTCAATTGACTTGCCAGCAGTAACAAAACCCTCGGGATAATCGAGTAATTGAATATAGCGTTGATTCCAAGCGACTAGGCGCATATCAGCATCGATAACACTAATACCTTGTTCAATGTTTTCTACACCTGATTGCAGTAACTCACGGTTAAATCGGAACATTTGATTCGCTTCATCAACAATACTAACCACATCTTCTAATGGCATTTCCTGTGACGTTGAAGCTGCCTTCATCACCATACGAGTTGAGGCGGAGCCAAGTACACCGGAAAGTTGTAAGCGAGTATATTCAATAATTTGATCATTTCTTGTATTGTTATTTTTTTCACTTTTAGCAAAATTCAATAATTTTTCTGCAGCACTTTTATCTATAAAGCGTACTAATAAGCTGTAAAGATCATCAAGTGATAAATGTCGTTCAAATTGATGTTGGCTTTTATTAACAAAATATTCTGCTTGTAGTTTTTCGCCAACACTGCGCTGACTTAATAGCGATACTATGACGTAACACAACACATTAGATAACAAGCTGTAAAAGACGCCATGGCTAGTTGCATCTAAAAAATCAATACCAAACAGCGCTGTTGGTCTTAACCATGATACTTGCCATAACCCCGTTTCAAGCCATTGGCTACTGGGCACTAATTCGGGTAATAACGCAGGCAATAAAAGCGTATATAGCCAAACTAAGCTACCAACAATAAGACCTGTTAAAGCACCTTTGCTATTTGCCTTACGCCAATATAAAGCGCCGATAGTTGCCGGTGCAAACTGTGAAAGTAAAACAAAGGACAATAGACCAATAGTGGAGAGATGGTTTTGCTGATGGACAATGCGCTCAAAAACAAAAGCAAGTAGTAGAATAATCGCAATAGAGCCACGGCGTAAATTTAACAGCAAACCAGAAAGCTGAGGTGTGTTTTTAGCATTAAACAGACGAAATTTTAGTACTAAAGGGGTGAGTACTTCAGTTGATACCATGGTACTTAATACAATCGCTGCGACAATAACCATACTTGTTGCAGCAGCTAATCCGCCAATATAAACGGTGATACCAAGCCAAGCTTGCTGATAAAACAGTGGGATAGTTAATACATAGGTATCGGCATCAACACTACCGCCTGGAAACGTTAGTTGTCCAGCAATGGCAATGGGTAGGATAAAAACATTGATTAATAATAGGTAAAGAGGGAACAACCATCGCGCCGTTTTTAATTCTTGCTCATGGTGATTTTCAATCATCATCATATGAAATTGTTGTGGCAAGATAAAGATAGTGATTGCGCCCAAAATGGCTTGTGCCAATGCAAGATAGACAGAGTTATTACCTGTTATTGAACCAATATTCTCACGTTGAGTAATTAAGTCGCTGAAGCCATCAAAAATAAAGAAAGTAGCAAAAATACCTACAGCAGTTAAGGCAAAAAGCTTAATGATAGAGCTAAACGCAATCGCTAGTACTAAGCCTTGGTTTTGTTTATTGGCGGCTATTTGCCGAGTACCAAATAAAATACTAAACAAAATGAGCACGATAGTAACTACAAAAGCAGTGCTAATGCCTGACTGATAGGTACCTGTTAATAAATCAAAGCTGGTACTGATTGCACGGAGCTGCAAAGCGATATAGGGAATGGTGCCTATTAAGGCAACAATGGCGACCAAGGCGGCTACTTTGGGAGAGCGGTCGTAACGAAAGGCAATGAAATCGGCAATAGAGGTTAAATTTTGTTGTTTAACAATAAGCAAAACCTTATGCAGCATTGGCCAAGCAAATACTAAGCAAAGAATAGAGCCAATATAAATAGGCGCAAGCCAAGCACCTGTTGTGGCCGCTTGTCCTACAGTGCCGTAAAATGCCCAAGACGTACAGCTAACACCTAGCGATAAACTATAAACCCAAGGTTTGCAGCTCCAGTTTTCAGGTGCTTGATGCTGACCCCAATGGGCAACTACAAAAAGAAGCGCTAAATAGGCAATAGAAAGTACGGTAATAAGCCAAGTATCAAGTGATAGCCAAACTAACAAAAGCTGTCCTTTATATTTTAAGTCGTGATAAAAGTAACTGGTTTTAATGTTATAGGGATATAACACTACAGCCAGCATATCATGCTCTATTGAGTGAGGTAGTGAACTAAGGTAGTAGTTATTTGCTGATAATCATACGTTAACCTAACACTATACATTTCCCTTGATCAGAAACTATCATATATGAAAATCACTAACAAATACGTAGTTGAAACCATTGTTTTTATTAGCTATGTATTATTTGCAATGGCTTGGGTAGGTGGTACTGCAAGTATGGGGCAAATTATGTCTGTTATGCACGTAGACAGCTTAGCCTCCGCTAGCTTTATTAGTGGTGCGGTAACTTTGGCTAAAATTGTAGGTACCTTCGGAGCGGCTTGGATAGCAATAAAATTTGGTATTAAGTACGCTTTTTTTATTGCCAGTTTATTTATCGCTATTGGTTTATTAACCCCGTTAGCACCAAATTATGAATTATTGTTACTGAGCCGATTTTTGATGGGCTTAGGTGGCGCTTTTATGATTGTCTATTTTAACCCGATTGTTATGCATTGGTTTTCCCCTGAGGAGCGGCCAGTCATTAACGGCCTTAATGCCGTTGCTTTTAATATTGGCACTGGTGTCGTGTTATGGAAAATGGCAGCAATTAATCAATTTACGGGTGATTGGAAGATTAGCTTAATTACCTTTTCTATCGCCAGTTTATTGTTCAGCTTTGCTTGGCTATTAGTAAAATTTGAACCTGAAAGTGCTGATAAAAACAAAGGAGATGAAGCTATTGAACATTATAGCTACATGGATGGCCTTAAAGACAAGTTTAATTGGGCCTATGGTTTAACATATTCAGGTTTATTAGCCTTTTATATTTGCCTATTTACCTTTTACCCCAAAGCGGGTATTAGTCAAAGTAAATGGGTGATTGGTTTTGGTATTGTCGGTACACTCGCAGGCATTCTTTACAGTAAAAAAATACCGCAACGTTTGCCTGTTATTCGATGGTCTGGTGCTGTGATGGTGATCACTATTATAGGGCTGTCTTTTAGTTCTAGTGAATGGCTACAAACATTATCAGCTATTGTGTTGGGGTTCTTTATTTTCTTCCCTGTTACTGCTCTAGTGTCTATTCCTCATGAATTACCCAAGATGACAAGCCAGCGTATTACTGTGGTCTTTAGCCTTTTCTATTCTATTAGTTACTTGCTCTCTACCATTGTTTTATGGTTCTTTGGCAAGTTGGTTGATGTAAACCAAGGTGATTATACCGCGTCATTTATATTAATTTCCCTTGTGAGTTGTACCTTTTTTATTGGCAGTTTCTTTTTACCTGAAACAGGGCGAAAAAAAGCAGTCACCGCTGACGATAATAATGAAATACAACGTGCTGGTACCGATGAGAAAGTTAAAATAAATAAGGAAAAATTATGCGCGGAATAATATCTCCTAAATTAGCTCCTTTTCTTGAGCAAGCGAATAAAGCGATAGCCGAAGCTAAAGCAACAGGTCAGGGGTTTAGTTGTGAAGTGGTTAGACAGGGCTTAGATAATTTAGCACCATTGATTGGCTCTGGGCCGAATATGGATATAGTTAAGAACAGTTACTTAGCGACTACTAGCCATAATATCCCTGTACGTATCTATAACCCAGCTCCGAATGATATTTTACCTGTGTTATTGCACTTTCATGGTGGAGGCCATATGTGTGGCAGCCTTGAGTTATATGACCCTATAAGTCGAAAACTGGCACTGGCAGCTCAAGCTATTGTCATTTGTGTCGATTATCGTTTAGCACCTGAACATCCATATCCAGCAGGTTTAGATGATTGTCAGCAATTATTGTTGGACTATAAAACCTTACTTTTTGATATGAAACACAGTGATGAGTTGTTCATTGCTGGTGATAGTGCAGGAGGCGCACTTTGTACAAGCTTAGTGATGAATAACCAACATATTAAGTCGGTAAAAATATCGAAGCAAATACTTATCTATCCAAGCGTAGATTACACTATGAGTAGTGCCTCTATTAAAGAAAATGGTCAGGGGTTTTTATTAGAAACAGATAAAATTCACTGGTATTTTGAACAATACTTCCAACTAAGTGACTCTGTTGATAGTGAAAAAGGCCAAGTAAGAATAGCAAAAGCATCACCGTTATTAGGTGAGTTCACTAACCATATGCCAACAACCTTAGTGATCACCGCAGGGTGCGATCCACTGAGAGATGAAGGTCTTGAATATACTAAGTCATTAACTGAGGTCGGCGTTGAAGTTGAACATCATGTATTTGACGGTATGACTCACGCTTATATGTTACTAGATGAATTGGTTAGCGAAGAGTGCTTGGCCACTTATCGACTAATTAGCGAGTTCATTAAAGACGCCCCTGTAAAGCAATAAGAACTAACCTACCTTTAGATTCCTTTCCTTGACCGAGCTTAATAGGCTCGGTACTTTCCTTATTTATTACTTATGTATACATGTTTTTGGTCACTAGCTTAAAGTATTAACCGTTATGTCCTCTGTATTTCGATTATCTTTTGGTAGTTTTTTAGAGGTGTAGCTTTTAACCATTAATAGCCAAGTTAGTCAATTGGTTGTTAACGGTTAAAGTTATAGTGAAAAATTAGGTGATTTGTTTTTCTGTGTTGATATTAAAGTACTTCTTGTGCTGCTCTGAAGGCTTCTTGTGCTGCAGGCGCGCCGCAATAAACCGCGCTATGCAGCAGCACTTCACGAATTTCTTCAACAGTTGCACCATTATTGAGTGCACCACGAATATGACCTTTTAATTCTTGCGGGGCTTTTAAAGCGGCTAACATGGCAATAGTCACTAAACTACGCGTTTTTAAATCTAAACCTCCACGCTGCCAAGTAGAGCCCCAACCATGATCGTTAATATACTCTTGCATTGGTTTAGTAAAATCAGTGGTTTTGCTTAAAGCGGCGTCAACAAAAGTATCACCCATCACTTTTCGTCTGATATTTTCACCAGCAGATAATTCAGTTTTTTTTTCTTTTAAGCTAGCTTCTTTGGATACCGTTTTATTCGTTATGGCTTTATTAGACATAATTAAAGCACCTCAATGGCGATAGCTACAGCTTCACCGCCACCAATACATAAACTGGCGACACCTTTATTTTGTTTTCTATTTAAAAGGGTATGTAATAGTGTGGTGACTATTCGTGCACCACTAGCGCCAAGTGGGTGACCTAATGCACAAGCGCCACCGTTGACATTAACCTTGCTTGGATCAATATCAAGACTGTTTATGGCTAACATGGTAACCATGGCAAAGGCTTCGTTTATTTCCCAAAGGTCCACGTCTTGCTTTTGCCATTGCGCTTTTATCAATAAATCATGGATAGCGCCAATAGGCGCAAGGGTGAAATCTTTTGGAGCTTGTGCATGACTTGCATGAGCAACTATTCGGGCAAGTGGTTTTAAGCCTTTTTGCTTGGCTGTTGATGCTTTCATTAAGACTAATGCTGCTGCGCCATCTGAAATGGATGAAGCATTGGCTGCGGTAATGGTACCGCCTTTAGCAAAAGCAGCACGCAAGCTAGGAATTTTAGCTTTATTAACTAATGCCGGCGCTTCATCGGTAGAGACAATGGTATCACCACGTCTACTTGTAATCGTAAATGGGGATATTTCATTGTCAAAAGCACCTGATGCAATAGCCTCTGTTGCTTTGTCTAGTGAGTTGATGGCAAAACTATCCATGTCTGCGCGGCTTAATTGATTTTCATCGGCAGTCATTTGCGCAAAGCTGCCCATGGCAACATTTTCATAAGCATCTTCAAGACCATCGGTCATCATGTGATCGTTGATAGCGCCGTGTCCCATACGAAAACCTGCTCTTGCATTAGCTAGCATATAAGGCGCATTACTCATGCTTTCCATACCACCAGCTATAACAATATTCATAGAGCCGGCTTTAATAAGGTCATGGGCAAACATCATGGCTTTTATGCCAGAGCCACATACTTTATTAATGGTAGTAGCACCTGTTTTTTGCGGCAAACCTGCTGTTAATGCCGCTTGTCTTGCTGGTGCTTGACCTAGCCCGGCAGGTAAGACACAACCCATAATAACTTCATCAATATCGTCATTATTAAGGTTTGCGCTTGTCAGTGCACTTTTAATTGCTGCTGCCCCTAAATCTGTTGCAGCAACACTGCTAAAGCAACCTTGAAAGCTGCCCATGGGGGTGCGCTGTGCAGCGACAATGACAATATCATCTTCTGAGTTCATATAAGTTTCTCTTAAATTATTTTATGTAAGGAGTGTTAGGTTATGTGGGGTTAGATAAATTTACTGTACGGTGATAAAAGGCAAAGAGATAATTTTTTGCTCAATGCTGGCTATCTGCTAATTATCTATATCAATTAGCAGATAGCGACTGATTTACAACTAGTCGCTAAATAGCTTTGAGTATTATTGTGCCGTCCAAGCGCCATCCATCGGCAGTGATGAGCCGGTAATGCTACGGGCACTATCACTACAAAGAAAAAGAATAAACTCACCAATTTGGCGAGGATCCATCATTTCAGGTAACGGCTGTTTAGCGGTAATAAGCTGATATTTTGCTTGCTCAAAACTGCTGTTTTCATTTTTCGAAATTTCTGAAATCTGGTCATTAATTAATGGTGTATCAACCCAGCCTGGGCATATAGCGTTAGCCGTAATACCGTGCTCTGCACATTCAAGGGCAACAACTTTAGTTAAACCAACAATGCCATGTTTGGCGGCACAATAAGCAGCTTTGTTTTTAGAAGCAACCAAACCATGTACCGAAGCAATATTAATAATGCGACCCCAAGCGTTTTCTTTCATGCCAGCTAATGAATGTTGAATGGTATGAAAGGCCGCCGTTAGATTAATAGCAATGATGGCATTCCATTTATGTTCAGGGAAAGTATCAACTGCTTCAGTGTGTTGAATGCCTGCGTTATTAATCAAGATATCAATTGAACCCATAGTTTTTAACGCTTCGGTCATGAAGGTACTAATGGCAGCAGAATCCATTAAATTTGCATTATCGAACAAGGTTTTTATTTGATAATTTTGCGCAAACTCTTGCGCGAGATTTTCACCTTCTTCTTCATTCATTAAACCGTGTAACACTAAATTAATGCCCTGTTCAGCTAAAACATGTGCACTTGCTAAACCAATACCACTAGTGGAACCTGTGATAAGTGCTGTTTTACCTTTTAAAGATGTAGCTTTTAATGTTGTATTTTCTAACATAGTGTTTCCTCGAAAATTTAAAAAAGAGATCAGCACGTCCTTATGCTGAAATAATGGGGAGGCTAATAAAGCCCGCAATCGAAGCCGACTGTTTGTTGTTTACCAAGGATCTTTTATTACTTGCTAGGTAAAGTAACTTTTAAGAAGGTTATAACAGTGCTTAGTAATTCAATGTCATTACCTTAGCTGAATTGATGGGGAGTTGATTTACTACCTTAGTGCCACTTGATGAAAGTGCCATTTGGTAAAAGGGGGACTTACGAAGCAGTCGTTAATGAATGGTTATTGATGAACTGCTATCAACAACGAATTGATGCTTTAGAGGAGGGAGAAGCAGTAACAATAAATTTTATTACTCTGTTTTTTCTTGAGGATATTGATGTTGGAGAATAGATAAAAATTCAGCCGCAGCATGTGAAAAAACGTGTCGACGTTTGCTAATGATACCAACACGTCGGCTAATAATAGGTTCATTTAATTCACGATATTGAAGGTTTAACGCGGAAAGTTGCTGCTTATAAAGTGAGGGAATAGCACTAATACCAAGGTTATTTGCCACCATTTGTACTGCAGTTGCTAATTGATTGGACTCAAAAACAATATCTAAGAAAATATTTTGTTTTGCTAGGGTTTCATCAAGTAATAAACGAATACTTGATGGTCTTTGTAAGGTGATAAATGGATAGTTACTAAGGTCCTGCCATTGTATGTTTTTTGTTTTTTCGAGCGGATGATTTTTTGGAAAGGCAGCAATGAATTTATCTGTGAATAACGTTTCAAAGTTAAGATCGTCAGAGCTGCCAGGATCAAAGCTAATGGCAAACTCTACTTTACCTGCACGTACCATTTCCACCGCATCTTCTGCGATAACATCATGCACTTTAATTTTTATTGCCGGGTGTTGGCTGTTAAAGGCAACTAACTGATTCGGCAGTAGTGTACTGGCAAAAGAGGGCATAGCAGCAAAATTTAAGTTACCGCGCTTGAGAGAAAAGCTTTCATGTAGCTCAACGAGGGCATTATCAAAATCGGCAACTAACCGTTTAGCTACCGGTAAAAATTGCACCCCTTCAGGGGTTAAAGCTAAAGCTCTAGTAGATCTCGCAAAGAGTTGACCACCAATAGTTTCTTCTAAATTTTTTATGGTAATACTTAAAGCAGGCTGAGAAATATGCAATAGCTCACAGGCTTCTGCAAAACTCTTAACCTGTGTAATGGCAAGGAATGCCCGGATTTGTTTTAAGGTGATATTCATCTCGTCACTCCTGTCGGTTAACTATTGATACGCCGCTGTTTATACACTTAAGCATAAAGCTAGTTGTATTATCATTCATAAATAAAACTTATCAATAGTTAATATTAATTAATTTTACAAATTCATACGATTGATTAAAACTGCTAAACACTTAAAACTTACTAAGGACTTTTCACCCAAGTGAAAAGTAATAAGCGATGTCAGGATTTGATAAAGTTGTTCATAGCTATGAAGAAGCGATGTCTGGGTTAACGGATAATATGACTATTATTGCTGGTGGCTTTGGTCTGTGTGGTATTCCAGAGAATCTGATCAGTGAAATAAAGCGCAAAGGAACAAGGGGATTGACGCTAATTTCTAATAACTGCGGCGTAGATGATTTTGGCTTAGGACTTTTATTACCCGATCGACAAATTAAAAAGATTATTGCTTCTTATGTTGGTGAAAACGCAGAGTTTGAAAGACAAATGATGTCAGGAGAGTTGAATGTTGAGCTAACACCTCAAGGTACATTGGCTGAAAAAATGCGTGCTGGCGGTGCTGGTATTCCGGCCTTTTATACCGCCACAGGTGTAGGTACGCTCGTAGCGGAAGGTAAAGATGAACGTCAATTTAAGGGGCGAGATTATATTTTAGAGGAATCCATTACAGCTGACTTCGCCATTGTCAAAGCATGGAAAGCAGACCGTTATGGTAATCTTGTTTTTAGAAAAACAGCCCGTAACTTTAATCCTATGGCGGCAACAGCTGGAAAAATTACTGTTGTTGAAGTCGAGGAAATTGTAGAGCCTGGTCAGCTAGACCCTGATGAAATTCACACCTCGGGTATCTATGTTAATCGCTTAATTCAAAGTACTTTTGAAAAGCGTATTGAACAACGTACAACAAGACCTTCAGGAGAATAATTATGGCTTTATCAAGAGATCAAATTGCTCAACGTGTTGCCCTAGAACTACAAGATGGTTATTACGTCAATTTAGGGATAGGCATACCAACACTGGTAGCTAATTTTGTGCCTAAAGGCATAGAAGTGATGTTGCAATCAGAAAATGGCTTGTTAGGTATGGGGGCTTTTCCAACCGATGATGACGTCGATGCTGATTTAATTAATGCCGGCAAACAGACGGTTACCATGGCAAAAGGCGCATCTATTTTTGATTCGGCAGAATCTTTTGCAATGATACGTGGTGGGCATGTCGATTTAACCGTATTAGGCGCTTTTGAAGTTGATGTAAATGGTAATATTGCTTCTTATATGATCCCTGGAAAGCTTATTAAAGGCATGGGCGGCGCGATGGACTTAGTTGCTGGTGCTGACAATATTATCGTTACCATGACCCATGCATCTAAACATGGAGAGTCTAAATTACTAACCAATTGCACTTTACCCTTAACAGGTAGAGGCTGCATTAAAAAAGTACTGACAGACTTAGCTTTTATTGAAATAAAAGCCGGTAAGTTTCATTTATTAGAGCGTGCGCCAGGTGTATCGGTTGAAGATATCATTAAGCTCACTCAGGGGGAGCTAGTCGTTGATGGTGATATTCCTGAAATGAAATTTAGTTAAATTGTTTATCAGGCTTTCCCGATTCTTAAAGATAAAGAGCCATGCTCTCAAGAATTTTTTTTAACGGGAGCAATGATTTATTTTCAACTGATAACATCAAGTGCAATATGGAATAACAGGTATATATAATAATTCTAGTGTCTAGAAAATATTTTCTGGGCACATTTTTGTAATTTGTTACTAGATTACAAAAATGTGTTTTCTGGTTGTATCTTGAAGGACTAATTTAGTGATTAGTCTAACATTAAGAGGTTCAAAAGAGCGCATTCCTGAATATGTTAAAAGGGTTATCTTCAACGGCTAAAACTCTTAATACAGTCAATGTAGATTTGGCCAAAAGATTAGAGGTTTCTATGGTGCTATGGGGGCGATTGCGAGTTAGAAATATACTGCTAATGTGAGCTACCCTTGAAGATAGTGGTCATAAAAGTGGAGGTAATTGTTCCAATGATTTAGTCAGCAAAGTGGTATTAGTTAGCGTTAAGAGGCAAAACACCCAAGACTAGAATGAGGTGAAACAGACGTTATCTAGAGAGGTTCTGAGGGATTTTATTAGCGCATAAAATTATCATAAAAAATCTAAGGTATTGTTTCTGTTCTTTATTATGTATGTGCACCTCGTGCTGTTTTGTTAAAATAATATCGTCCGCATCCATTTAGCATCCATGCGACTATACGAAAAATGGCTATTCAATCTCTTGAATAGCCAAAGTTTGACTTAATAGCCAGAGCTTATGCTCCATTTTTTGTTTACTTGTACATTAGCACTTAGAACTTAAATTCAGCGCCTGCATAGTAAAATGCACCATTAAAGCCAAAAGGAGCCGAGCGACGTGAGTAAGTAAATACGCCAGGGCTATCCACCACTATATTACCATTCGCATCTTCTATTGTTCCTGAACGAGAGTTACCTATCGTATTTTTATCAGGGTAAACATCAAAGATGTTATTACCACCAACATTGAACGACAAGTTCTCAGTTACTTGGTAATTAATACGTAAATCTGTCAATACTTCAGCGCCGTAGGTTTGTGTGCCGCCATCAGTAACCGTGTATTCACCATAACGGTTGAAGGCTAAGTTAATGCTCAGATCACCAATACTGTATAAGCCATTTAAGCTAATACGGTCTTGTGGTTGCCACTCTTCGATAATTGATATAGCTTGATCTGAAAAAACATCACTAGGATCGATCCCGCCAAGAGCACTGTCAGGTGGAGTATAAATATTTACTACATCTGTTTCAGTAAAGTTAGCTGCTGCCGTTAGGTTAAAGTCGCCGCCTAACAGTTCAGTATTCCAAGTCGCAATAATATCAATACCAGTAGTTTCAGTATCAGCTCCATTTAAGAAGAACTGTCCAGCACCGGCACCTGAGGCAATCAAGGCAGCATCTAAAGCAGGGGATAGTCCTTGACCCAATGAGTTACTTAGTACAATACGGTCATCTATATCGATTGAATACCAATCTACCGTTAAATTTATTTCATCGGTGATCTGAATAACGGTACCTAAGCTAAAGTTAGTCGCTTCTTCTTCTTTTAATTCAGGAATGCCAACCGCTTTAGCTAGATTTGAATCATTTCTAAAAGTACCTACTTGCACGGCGATTTGGTCGCCAGTAGGGTTATTTGGGTCTGTCTGAAATTGTGTACTGATGTTGTCAGTGTATAATTGTTGCATTGAAGGAGCACGGAAACCGGTACTCATAGCGCCACGTATGGCTATGCTATCTGAAATTGACCAGTTAGCAGCAAGTTTGAAGTTAGTACTGTCACCAAATCCTTGATAATCATCATAACGAACCGCGCCACTAACAATGACATCGTCAATGATTTCAGTTTCAGCATCTAGATAAAATGAAATCACGTCACGAGACTCATCAACTTCCTGCATCGGTGCAGTGCCACCAAAACCTTGGGTACCAGCAGAGCGGTCATCAGGATATTTGCTGGTGCCATCTGCATTGGTATCATAGTCACGGTAGGAATATTCATCACCTGCGGTGACTTTAAACTCATCGGTTCTAATTTCAGCACCCATGGCTAATGAAAACAAATCAAAGTCTTGGGTGTAATCAAGATTTAACGTTTGTAGTGATAACTCTAAGCCGTATGCAGAGGCCTGACGAGGAATAGAAGAACGGATTTCATCGGCCGTTAATGTTGACTCATAGCGTAGTGAATTAGCATAAGACGAGTTAATAGTATTGCTGGTGACATAATCAATATTATTTTTACCATAGGTATAAGATAAATCTAAACTTGAACCGTCAGAGAACTCTGTTTGATAGCCAAAGTTATATGACATGTCTTTAATGTCAGTATTAATCTTTGGTAAAAACCCAGCAGGGATTGTTGCATCGCCATCTTGTAATGGGGCATTGCCACCATTGTTATTGTTATGTCGGAAGAAAGCCGCAGATTCATTATCACGTTTTGAGTAAGTTAAGAAACCGTATAATTCACCGTCACCTATTTCATAACCGGTATTAATTGTTACACCAACCTGACTTGAATCGGCATCACCAATTCTAAAGGTAGAACGAGTGGCTGATGCCTCTCTTGGATCACCTAACAATGAATTGCCGTTTGGTAAATCAGTACAACCTGAAAATTGACATGAGCCATGTAAACCTGAGCGATCAGTAAAACCACGATCTCTAATGTTTAAGGTAGTATTAAGGTAACCGTTATCACCTAAACTAAAGCCTTTAGATATATCGACATTGGTTGTTTCACCATCACCTTCAGAGTATTCACCGTAAGAAACTGCAACTTTGCCGCCTTCGCTGGCATCATTAAGTACAATGTTAATAACACCGGCAATAGCATCAGAGCCATATTGTGCGGCAGCACCATCGCGTAATACTTCAATGCGCTTAATTGAGGCTGCAGGAATTGCATTCATGTCAGTACCTGCGGTACCACGGCCAACAGACGTATTAATGTGAATTAAACTGGCTTGATGTCGACGTCGACCATTGATGAGTACTAACGTTTGATCTGGCCCTAAACCTCTCAATGTAGCTGGTCGTAGTGCATCAGTACCATCACTAATCGATGAGCTAGAGAAGTTAAATGATGGGGCTATAGCTTGTAACATACGACCCACTTCGGTTTGACCAGTATTTGCTAACGCTTCAGCCGTCAAAATATCTACGGGAACAGGTAAGTCATCAGCAGAGCGACCGGCAACGCGGCTTCCTACAATCGAAATTTTTTCAACATCTTCTTCTTGTGCTTGTGGTGCATCTTGAGCTAAGGCTGCTTGACTGGCTGAACCCAGTAAAATTGGTACTAGCGCGGCATGTAAATGTTTATTTTTCATTGTTATATCTCTCTTATTATGTGAATCAACTTGAATGCTCAGTTGACCAGAGTTATTAACAACAGCGACTAGACCAGAGCCATTTAATAATTTTTTTAGGCCCGAGTTAACAGGATAATAACCTTTTAATGCATTTGCTTGATGTTGCTTGGTCAAATCAAAAGAAAATATAATCGTTTGATTGGCCTTTTGGGCAAATGCAATTAAGGCTTTATCAGCTCGTTGTTTATTAATATCAAAGCGAATAAAATCTTCAGCATGGGCATGGCTTGTTGTTAATAACATCACGGCTAAGGTGAGCATTGCGAACAAGCGATGACTAAGCGAAATTTGATTCAGACGAAATTGCTTTCGCCAACTGTGCAATAGTAATAAACAGCTAAGCAGGGGAAATCCTCTAATTTATTTTATTATTTTTATTATTTTGTTTCATGTGCAATGAAATAGCCAGTACTAAATATACCCGTTATCATTCAAAGTGCAGGATTTCAGTGGGAATTAACATGACTTTAGGCAAGGAAAATAATTTAAGCATAGTCACTCTATGGTTTGATTATTTAACGCAGTATAAAGTCATTTTAAACCCATCAAAGAAGGTTGTGAGCCATTCCATTTTGTTGTTGCAGCAATCAAATAGGGAATAACCATTATTTAATTGCCGCGCCTAAAACTGCAACTGCTCACAAACTCTGAAACATGCATCTTGAATGGTAATGGGTATTCAGACATTTTTTATAATAAATAAAGACATGGCTAAAGAAAAAAATGGGGGGAAGAGGTTAGTTAGCTGAGCTCAGTAAAATAGTACCATCAGCCCTTTTGTTAAAGTGGATACCGAAATTACTTTGTAAAGAGGTAAGCAGACCGTCAATATCACCTGCTTTAAAATATCCAGCAACATGTATGTCTGCTATTTCACGGTCAACGATCTCAAAATTGCTGGTGGTGTAGCGACTAATTTCTGCTAGCGCTATGGATAGTGGCTCACCTTCGAAAATGAGCATACCTTGCTGCCACGCTAGATCACGATGAATTTGATCTAAAGATACTTTTTCTACTGGTGTCTTATTAGGTAATAACTTACCTTTGTGTATTACCACTTTTTCTCCAGAAACAACTAGAGTGGCGGCTAAATCGTCAGATTTTAATGTGGTATTGGCTTGTATTAACGTCTGTTTAATATCCGCTACTAGGCTGCTTGCTTTGGTTATTAATACTTTTCCTTCAGTAACCACTAATTCCATCACTAAGTTGTCACTTTTTTGGACATTAAAAATTGTACCTAGAGCCGTAAATGATTTGTCGCCAACAGTTACGGTAAAAGGACGGCTTTTATCTTTAGCGACATCAAAGCGGGCTTCACCTTGTAATAACGTCAATAAGCGGTGATTTGGGCTGTATTCAACTTTTATAAGGCTGTTGGTATTTAACTTTATTTGAGAGCCATCTTGCAAGGTAAAGCTTTTTTGTTCACCTACTTGAGTTTTCAATGTTTGAATTTGTGTTAATGTTTGTTCGTTGAATGAAGGTAGATAAGGTAAAAAAGACTCACTGACTAGTGTGTTGGTACCTATGAGTGAGAGAACGGCAATACTTGCAGCGAGTGCAATAGCAGAAAATTTATTTCTTGCCGTTGACTGTGCTAACGGAAATAAATCACTTAATTCATTTAATACACTTAAATCATCCCAATAAGAAGCCATTTCGAGTAAAGCACTATGATGGAGAGTATTTTGTTTACACCAGGTAACAAGCTGCTGTTTTTCAGATTTACTTAACCCTCGGTCCATACGACTGATCCATAAACAAGCCTGTTCTTGGATATTACTATCATCTTGTTGCTTATTATTTTTACCAAATAATTGGCTGACATTACTCATTGATATTTCTCTATTTTCTAACGGTTTTTTTTACTTGACTGCTATTTACTTGAGGTGTGTTTTTAACATGCTTTACACCTTGTTCGTGGTTCATTCGTTTTATATACATTGCACTTTTCAATAAACCCTGTGCTATGTGCTTTTCAACGGTGCTTTCACTTAAACGTAAATAGCTAGCAATTTCTTTTTGGCTTAAGCCATATACTTTCTTTAGTATAAAACATTTACGCACTGAACCCGAGAGTTGATCGGTTGCACGACAAAAAAATAAAAACTGTTCTTTGCTTTCATAATCGTCTTCAACGTTAATGCTTGTTAATTGAACAGGTGGCTGGGCAAAATCCTCTAGAGAATCATTATATTTATTATCCCACCGGGCCACATGATTTAACGCAAGGTTTTTTGCTGTTTTGAGCATATAACTGCGTACATATTTTATTTCTTGCTTTAAATCGGCCTCATAAGTTTTAACAAAGGTCTCTTGCACAATATCATCTATATCGTCAGGTTTAACGATATGACTGATCAAGCGACTCATGTTTCTTTTAGTGCTTAGAAAAAGCTGTGCTAATGTCGGGGTTCTTGTCATCCATGTTTGCTCAATACATTTAAACTTAAATCGATAATACGCATGAGGTTGCCTGAATGTCTAACCTTTATCACATATTTTTACTTTAATTAAATAGCGAAGCAGTTTATAAAGGGTTATTAAATATCATTAATATAAGGATTAAATCTTGTTTACAATGAACCCTCGTACTACTTTTATGAATAACAGATTGGTGAGTTACCTTTGTACCAGTGCACTCTTATGTAGCTTTATGACGCTGAACGTTAGCGCAGCTAAATTAACGATTACTGATAATTTGGTAATACGTGACATTGATGATAAAGCTGTTGAACAAGGTTTCTTATCAACAAAACAAACGGTTGAATTGGCTCAAGGAAAACATACTTTAGTCATTAAATATAAAGATGTATTTGAAGATCTTGATATGGGTGAAGAAAGGTTAGTGAAATCTGATTATTTTGTTGTTAAATTCAAGGTGGAAAATCAGCAAGCATTGTTTTTGTCGACAATAAAAATTAGCGACTTAGCACAAGCCGAACACTTTGTTAGAACTCCCGAATTAACCCTGCTTGATGAAAATAAAGAAGCTTTAGTTTTAGACCTAGAAAAATTAAGTGATTACGAGTTATCAAAACAAGTAACTAAAGTAGTCACCACCTTGTCAGCTCCTGTGGCTGTGACGAAAAATAATAGCCAACCCCCTAACATGACTAAAGAGACGCAAGATTTTAATCAAAAAGTGATTAATGAAGTGGACGCTGTGCCTATGCTTAAATTTTGGTGGCATAAAGCCAGCGAAAATGAAAAAGAAGATTTTTTACACTTTATTAGTGAAAATACTAAAATAAACCAATAACTTTCTCTGTATACCCGTTACCATTCAAAGTGCTCGATTTCAGTGGGAATTAAAATGCCTTTAGGCAAGGAGAATAATTCAAACATAGTCACCCTATGTTTTGATTATTTACCGCAGCATAAAGTCATTTTAAACCCATCTTAGAAGTGTTTGAGCAATACCATTTCATCGTTGCAGTGACTTAGAAGGGAATAACCATTCCTTCATCACTGCGCCTTGAATTGGAATCGCTCAAGCACTCTGAAACATGCATCTTGAATGGTGACGGGTATGTATAATTTTTTGAAATATTAAGGTTAAACATTATTATGAATGTGTTATCTGCCACTGACTTATTAACGAATTCTTGGCTAGGGCTAAAGCGACGTAAATCTTGTTTTTCCATGGTGCTTTGTTTACTGTTACTTCCGGCGCAAGCATTTTCCTTTGATGGCGAAGGGATTGAGGTTACCGGTCAAGGAAGCATCATTGTTATACCTGATCAATTCTCCTTAACGTTAACCATTACTGAGCGTGGTCGGGTACCGAGTAAATTAAAAGCGCTAGTGGATAAAAAGAGTGATAGCGTTGTTCTTGCAGCTAAAAATCTTGCACTAAAAGAGACCGATATATCATCTGCTCGCGTTAATTTACGTATAGTTAAAGAGAAACCGTCCATTAAAGTGCAAGGCGTAGAACTTAATAATGCGAGGCAAGGAAGTGTCTTTATTGATGGTCAAAGCATTAACCAGCAAGAAAATAGTATTAATCAAAGCAAGAAACCATTATTTGAATTAAGTCGTCAGATTACAGTTAACTTTAAGAAAATAGCTGATTATGATAATTTTTTAGCTCAAATAATTAAAATTAATGTAAGTCACATTTCATCACTTGTTATGAGTGTTGAAGGGCGAGAAGAGTATTATCAACAAACATTAATGCGTGCAATTGGTCATGCAAAACAAAAAGCACAACGTATGGCCGAAAAAGCAGGGCGAAAAATAGGTAAATTACAGTTACTTAAAGAGCTTTCAAGTAATCATTATAGACCCATGTATGCTGAAGCGATGATGAGTGATGCAGGGGCAAGTGGACATAGCTCACAAATTGGAAGTCAAACCATTACAGCCCGTGTTTTGGTTAAATTTCACCTTGACGATTAAAAAAGGGGCTAATAACTGGCAATAGTTGGCCAATTGTTTGATAAAAGCTTTAATTATCGTGTGTTTTTAGGTATGTTAGCGCTTTTTATTGTAGCTTTCTTCACTGGTACCTTTAAATGAGTAATCAAGCTGAATTTTATCATGAGTTATTAGGGCAAACTAAAGCGCTAATAAGTAATGAATCTGATATTATTGCTAACATGGCAAATGTTAGTGCTTTACTATTTGAGCATTTAACCGAAGTTAACTGGGTTGGCTTTTATCGTGTTATTGGCGATGAGTTAGTCCTTGGACCTTTTCAAGGTAAAGTTGCTTGTATTAGAATTCCTCTAGGTAAAGGCGTTTGCGGTACTTGTGTCTTAACAGGGGAAGTACAACGAATTGCCGATGTACATCAATTTGATGGTCATATTGCTTGTGATGCAAGTACCAATGCTGAGTTAGTTATTCCGGTAAAGGTTGAGGGTAAAGTTGTAGCTATTTTAGATATTGATAGCAGAGCATTCGACAGGTTTGATTTAGTAGATGAGCAAGGTCTTATTTCACTCGTTCAAGCTTTTGAGCAAAATATTGCCGCTATGGATAACGCACACGTTTAATCTATAGCATATAATCTATATAGAAAGTGAAGGTTTAATGAAAGAATTTGTGGTCATTCATGACTATCTAGTAACCCAAGAAATAGTGGGTGATTGGGATGGCCAGGAAGAAGAAGTTGCTGAGCGTATGAATGAAATTTATCATACAATGTATGACTTAGCTGAAGAAGATATCGAGACTGAAATTTTAGAGCAGTTATTGGCACTCATCTGGGATACTTGGATAGGTCAAGAAGCGATTGCTGAGATAGAAACAGATGATATTTATGATTGGTGCAAACATGTTCTCGATAATCCCGAGCAACATCTCCAGTCTGAAGAATAAAGAAAGATAACCATTGGCATTATTTATTTGCTAGAGTAACTCTTAATGAGTGATTCTTGTTCAAAAATAAGGTCTGCTTAATTTAATTAAAAGTGTAAACAAAAGTGTAGTTATGGAAACTGAAATTAAACGTACAAGTACAAAAGACATCATTGCTTATTTAACTGAAAAGTTCCCTGAGTGTTTTTCAATTAAAGGTCCTGTTAAACCGCTTAAAATTGGTATATTCCAAGACCTAGCCGAAAAGCTTAATGAAGATGAAACGGTGAGCAAAACTCGTTTACGTCAAGCATTAAGACATTATACCAGCAGCTGGCGCTATCTAAAAGTTATCAAGGTTGGCACTTCTCGTGTAGACGTTGATGGCAAAGCCGTTGCTGAAATTGATGAAGATCAGGCAGCTTACGCAACCAAAACGCTTAAAGAGAGCCAAGAAAAATTTGGTAACAAAAAAGCGACAGACAGCGATAGCAAAAAGCCTTATAAAGGTAAGTCAAACTCAACAGAAGCCGGAAATAACAAGCCTGCAGATAAAAAACGTGAGTCAGCCAAATTTAAAGCAGTGAAGTCAACGGTTAAAAAAGCTGTTAAAAAAGAAGTTGAGCCACTGAAACCTGCGGAATCAGCTACTATTAAAGTAGGTAGTAACGTTAAAGTTCAGCTTGGTAATTCACCAATGAAAGCTATTATCACTGAAATATCAGGTAAAGATATTACAGTGCAACTTGACTCTGGCATGGTTATCAAGACTCAGCTAAAAAATATCTACTCATAGGCAATAACAGTAGAAATTAAAGCTACCGACATTAGGTTGGTAGCTAGGCCTAACAAAACTGTCAGGTCATATAGAAATTGAATAGGAAGTTAATGCATGCAAAAATTTTGTCGTATCGCTCTCGCCGTATCTTTATCGTTAGGTTTATCAGTTAGCGCAATTGCGTTTGAAAAACCACATACTCCAGAAGAACTCCCTGTCCTCATGCCTGAAACTCAGCATGCGACAGCAAGCAAGCGTATTACGGCACGATTTACTCGTGCTCATTATAAGAAAGTAACTATTGATGATGCTTTATCAGGTGAGGTTTTTGACCGCTTTATTAAACAACTTGATTATGCTCGTAATATTTTTCTGATAACGGATATTAATAACTTTCAAGAATACCGTCTTGAGTTTGACTCTGTATTAACACGCGGCAAGTTAGATACTGCCTACAATATTTATAACTTAAATATGCAAAGGCGCTTAGAGCGTTATGAGTATGCGATTAGTTTGTTAGATGTTGAAGGTGAGAAGAACCCTTTCAATTTCACTAAAGAAGATGTCTACTCTTTCGACCGAGAAGATGCGCCTTGGCCAGCTGACGAAGCAGAATTGAACGAGTTATGGCGCTTAAAGGTAAAGTCTGATGTATTAAATCTGACACTGACTAAGAAAGAATGGCCAAAAATCAAAGAAGTTTTAACTAAACGATACAACTATGCAATTAAGCGCTTAAAGCAAAGTGAAAGTGAAGATGCTTTCCAACTTGTGATGAATAGTTTTGCTCGTGTCGTTGAGCCACATACCTCTTATTTGTCACCTCGTAATGCAGAACGTTTTCAAGTTGATATGAATTTATCACTTGAAGGTATTGGTGCAGAACTTAGGTCTATTGAAGATTATACCGTCATTCACCGTGTTGTTACCGGTGGGCCAGCGGATAAATCAAAGCAGCTTAAATCAAAAGACCGCATTGTTGGTGTTGCCCAGGGTGATAAAGAATTTGAAGATGTTATTGGCTGGCGTTTAGATGATGTTGTTGAGTTAATAAAGGGTGCTAAGGGGACAACAGTACGCCTTCAAGTATTACCTGGCGAAAGTGATGATGATGCTAATATAAAAGTTGTCTCTATTGTTCGTGATATCATCAAGCTAGAAGACAGAGCTGCAAAGTCAGAGGTTTATTTAGAAAACCCTAATGATGCTAATAGTAAAAAACTGGGCGTTATTACTATTCCAAGTTTTTATAATAATTTGTCGAAAGATGTCAAAAAAGAAATCGATAAGTTAAAAGAACAAAAAGTCGAAGGTATAATTGTTGATTTACGTGGTAATGGCGGTGGCTCATTAAGTGAAGCGACATTACTTACAGGTTTGTTTATTGATAAAGGCCCGGTTGTCCAAATTAGAGATGGTGCTAATCGTATTCAAGTAAACAGTGATCGCGATGGTGTTAGCTTCTTTGATGGACCATTAACTGTAATGGTTGACCGTTATAGTGCTTCAGCCTCCGAAATATTCTCAGCAGCTATTCAAGATTATGGCCGTGGTGTCATTATTGGTGAGCACACCTTTGGCAAAGGTACTGTACAGCAGCATCGTGGATTAGGTCGAGTATATGATTTATATGAAAAACCCTTAGGTAGTATTCAATACACTATTGCAAAATTTTATCGTATCAATGGCGGTAGTACACAGCATCGTGGCGTTTTACCGGATATTTCTTTCCCTACAGCAATAGATCCAGAAGATTGGGGCGAAAGCAAAGAAGAAAATGCATTGCCATGGGATCATATTCAACAAGCGAGATACACGCCATTAAATGAGCTAAATAAAGATATTGAGTACTTAAGCTCGCTTTATCAGCAACGTATCAAAGAAAACCCTGAATTTAATTACTTACTCGAAGATATTAGTACTTACCAAGCAGCTAAAGATGATAAAACGATTTCATTAAACCTTGCTACTCGTAAGTCTGAACGTGAAGAACGTAAAAGCAAACGTTTAGTTCGTGTTAATGAACAACTTGCACTGTTAGGCAAAGAGAAAGTAACAGATTTAGACGATTTATCTGATGAGCTTGATGACTTAGACCCATTTTTAGATGAAACGGCACGAATAACCTTTGATTTCATCTCTTTAGGTAAAATTGCCAAAAAATAATCACAATATGTATTATTTTAAACCGCCTAATAAAGGCGGTTTTTTTATATATAATAAGGCTTGTTTAGCGGCAAAACACAACAATTACTTGCATCTCATGCTCGTACAAGGCATGTTAATTTCCATTTTAGAATAACTTATAATAAAAAATATAATATTAAGGTATACCGCATTTATGTCTGAATCGATTCAACCCAAAATACCAAGCATGCTTGATTCTATTACCCCACTTATTGCTCTGGTTGTAATGTTAACTGCATCCGTTCAATTGTTTGGTGATAACTCTTCGTTTGGACCAAACCAGATTGCTTTAATGCTAGCAATGGGCATTGCCATTATAATAGGATTAAAAAACAAACATACTTGGGAATCAATAGAGAAGGCTATCGTTAATGGTATCTCAATTTCCTTAGGCGCTATTCTTATTCTATTAGCGGTGGGTGCATTAATTGGTACTTGGCTGTTATCAGGTACAGTGCCTACTATGGTTTATTACGGCTTAAAGATAATAGATCCTAGCTGGTTTTATGCAGCGACTTGCTTAGTTTGTGGTATTGTTGCCATGAGTATTGGTAGTTCATGGACAACAGCAGCAACAGTAGGTGTTGCATTTATTGGCATAGCTAACGGTTTTGAAATGTCGACAGCTGTTACTGCAGGTGCCGTGATTTCGGGCGCATATTTTGGTGATAAACTTTCACCTCTTTCAGAGACAACGAATCTTGCACCAGCGGTTGCTGGAACTGAATTATTTGCCCATATTCGATATATGCTTTGGACGACCATACCCTCTATTTCTATTGCATTGACTTTATTTCTATTTATTGGATTTAACCATTCCTCTACTAATACAGGAAGCACTGAGAGTATTGAAACGTTAACCACCATATTAGAATCGACTTACAACATAAGTGTAATCAACTTAATTCCCCTTGCCGTATTACTCTTTTTAGCATTTAAAAAGATGCCAGCATTTCCGGCCGTGGCAGTTGGTGCAATTATCGGCGGCGTTTGGGCTGCCGTTTTCCAACAAGAATTGATTCTCTCAATGGCTAAAGAAGGATTAAATGGAGTTCAGGCGACTTTAACTGTTGTTTGGACAGCATTCTTTGATGGCGTTGTGGTTAAAACGGGTAATGCCGAAATAGATGAACTACTGAGTCGTGGTGGCATGTCTAGCATGTTGAATACTATTTGGTTGGTAATTTGTGCATTAAGCTTTGGTGCAGTACTTGAGCATTTGGGCATGTTAAAACGTTTTGTTGATGCTATTTTAAAAACTGCAAAATCTACGGGCAGCTTGATCGCAAGTACTGTAGCTACTTGTATAGGAACAAACCTTATTACTGCTGACCAATATATGGCTATCGTAATGCCAGGCAGAATGTATAAAGAGGAATATCAACGCCGTGGATTACATCCGACAGTATTAAGTCGTACATTGGAAGACTCCGGTACTATAACTTCACCATTGATCCCTTGGAATACCTGTGGCGCATTTATGTTCGGGGCTTTAGCATTAACTTCCTACGATTATATATTTTATTGTTTTTTCAATTTGATTAACCCAGTGCTGGCAATTATTTATGGTTATGTAGGTTATAAAATAAAATATATAAATGACAAAAGTTAAGGTAATTAGCTTAACTTTGAAATTAACGATAATCTAATCTATAAAGCCTGTAACCAGCAGGCTTTTTATGTTTTTAAAGGTAATACTATGACTGATTCTACGCCTCGTTTTTTAGCGGACTACCGCACAGCTGAATATACAATTAATACAGTAAACTTAACTATCCACCTAGATGACAGGTGTAGCCAAATTATTAGCGAACTGACTATCGAGCGACAGGGCGATAATCAGCAAGCTTTACAATTAAACGGCGAGCATTTAACGTTAGTATCATTAGTGATTGATAATCATGCATTAAATCAAAATCAATATCAGCTTAGTGATACATTATTAACTATTCCTGCTAGCAGCTTACCTGATAGTAACCATTTTACGCTTATTGTTACTACTGAGGTTAACCCTCAAGAGAACACCGCATTAGAAGGTTTATTTAAATCAGGTGACGCTTTTTGTACTCAATGTGAAGCAGAAGGCTTTCGCCGGATCAGTTATTACCTTGATAGACCTGATGTCATGGCGACATTTACCACTAAGGTTGTGGCAGATAAAAGCTTATATCCTTATTTATTATCCAATGGTAACAAAGTAGAAAGTGGCGACTTAGCTGACAATAAACACTTTGTCACTTGGCATGACCCTTTTCCAAAACCGTGTTATTTGTTTGCCCTAGTTGCGGGTGATTTTGATTTACTGGAAGATAAATTTACCACTGTCTCTGGCCGTGAAGTTGCACTTGAAATTTTTGTCGATAGAGGCAATGTAGCTAAAGCTGAACATGCTATGGTGTCATTGAAAAAATCAATGACGTGGGATGAAGAAACGTTCGGCCTTGAATACGATTTAGATATTTACATGATTGTTGCGGTAGACTTTTTTAATATGGGTGCAATGGAAAACAAAGGCTTAAATGTTTTTAATTCTAAATATGTATTAGCAGATAGCCAATGTGCCACAGATAGTGATTATTTTAATATTGAAGCCGTTATTGCCCATGAGTACTTTCATAACTGGACAGGAAACCGTGTCACTTGCCGTGATTGGTTCCAACTCAGTTTAAAAGAAGGCTTAACTGTTTTTCGAGATCAACAGTTTAGTGCACAAATGCATTCAAGTGCCGTGACACGCATTCAAAATGTGCGTTTATTACGCTCACAACAATTTGCTGAAGATGCAGGCCCTATGGCGCATCCAATACGACCTGAAAAAGTACTTGAAATGAATAATTTCTACACTTTGACAGTTTATGAAAAAGGCTCTGAAGTGATTCGTATGTTACATACGTTAATCGGTGTAGATAAATTTAGAAAAGGTATGAATTTATACTTTTCTCGTTTTGATGGCATGGCTGTTACTTGTGATGATTTTATCAATGCGATGAGTGATGCTAGTGGCAAAGATCTTACTCAATTTAAGCTGTGGTATAGCCAATCAGGAACTCCCGTAGTTAAGGCACAAGAATCATTTGAGCCCCAAAAAAATATATATACATTAACCTTATTACAGCAATCACCAGTAACTAAGAGCCAGCCAGATCCACAAGCGTTACACATTCCTATTAAAGTTGAATTAATCGGTGAAGGTAATGACAAGGCCAACCACAGTGAATTACTCGAATTGACCCAAGCTGAGCAAAGCTGGCAATTTAGTGATTTTACCAGCAAACCGACTATTGCAATGCTGGCTGATTTTAGTGCACCAGTGAAATTGGTTTTTGACCAAGACGAAGCTAGCCTTTTAACTATTGTTAAAGACGCGAGTAATAGTTTTAGTCGCTGGGATGCAGGGCAGAAATTATTAATGTCTTATGTGCAACAATTAACCTTTGAAGGCAGTTATGAAATTCCAGAGGTATTAGTTAATACTATAAATGAGATGTTAAATAGTGGTGGCGACCGTGCCTTTATCGCTGAGCAATTATCATTACCTAGTTTCGATGAAGCGGCTAGTTTGATGATAGATATCGATCCTATTGCACTGAATAAAGCTATAACATCTCTTGCTAATTTTATTGCACAAGGTGCTCAACAACAATTACTTACTAGTTACCAAGCTTGTCAACAAGACGACTCACCACAACATGCTGTGGCAAACAGATCCTTAAAAAATGTTTGTTTAAGTTATTTAAGCCTATTACCTGAGTATCAGTACTTAGTCACAGCACAATATCAGCAGGCAACAAACAATGATGCTGTCTTGCAAGAAAACATGACTGACAGTCTGGCTGCGTTAACGTGCAGCGCAAAAAATAACTTAACAGACTTGAATAAACAACTGCAGCATTTTGAACATAAGTGGCAGCAGACAACTTTGGTAATGGATAAATGGTTTGCTTTAAATGCTAGCGTAGTAAGTGATGATATTTTCTCTCAGCTAACAAGCTTATTAACGCATCCACAATTTAGTTTGAAAAATCCAAACCGAGCGCGCTCTTTAATTGGCGCTTTTGCAATGAATAATCCTAAGTACTTTCATTGTCAGACGGGACGAGGTTATCAATTTTTAGCAGAACAAATAGCTAAATTAAATGAAATTAACCCACAAGTTGCTTCCAGACTTATCACACCATTAATTCAGTATAAAAGCTTTGCTCCTGCGCATCAAAAGCTGATGAAGGCAGAATTGATTAACTTACAAAAGTTACAAAATCTTTCTAATGACTTAAAAGAAAAACTTGATGCTGCATTGAGTGACTAGTAGGCTGTCGCTCTTTTAGTTTTAATCAAACCCGCGTACTTACCATGTCTGAGTAAGTACGTTAAGAACTCTATCTATCTATCTATCTATCTATGAAATATTACTTTTCTCTCAACATAACAACTAATGAATTTTTACCTTATTACCAAGGAACTATTCAAAATGTTGTTGTGACTACAACTAAGGGCATCAAAGTACAATTTCCCGCCATGCACTTAAGAAAGTACCTGACTGCGGCAGGCATTCAGGGATTCTTTTGTTTAGAAACCCAACAAAATAAGTTTTTATCGCTATCTAAGGCGAAATAATTTCAGTTGTTTTTGTTGGAATAGAGTAATAACTTGAAACAGTGGTCGGACCATCTTAATAATGTCTTTTTGCTAAAACTTTTAACAAATAAGCGTTATTTCATGAACTTAGAAAACAAAGTCGGAATTGTATTCTTTCATTTTAAAACGCTAGTTTTAAACATAGTATTTAAACGCTTAGTTGTTTTAATGCAAGTCGTTAAAATATAGCGGTTTAACTCTTACCTTTACTCTTGCTACCTAAGTCAAATGATGTAATTATTATTGCCGTTAGATAAACAATAAAACAAAAACTAACTTTTGATTACATTTACAGAGATGAATTTTCACTGATATTTTATCTTTTAGTATCATGTTTTGAACAGGGGAGAGAATAGATGAAACACAAGCCTCAACATGGCTTTGCCAAAAAACCTTTAGTTATAGGTATTGCTGCCGCGCTTTCAATGTCAGTATTAACTTCAGTTGTGAATACTGCTCAAGCAGCAAGATGGGATCTAGGTGATGTAGAAATCAGTTTTGATTCAACCTTTAGTATCGGCTCTAGCTGGAGAACAGAAGATCGAAACTGGAATGATAATGTAGGTAAATCAAACAACGCCAATAGTGGTCTTGATTTTAGTAATTACAATATTTTTTCTCCTGCGATTCCTAAAGAAGATATCTGGGCACAAGGTAAGGGCGGTTATTCCACCAATGGTGATAACGGTAACCTCAATTATAATGCCGGGGAAAGTTTTTCTAAAATATTTAAAGGTGTGCATGAATTAGATATTCGTTATCAAAATGTCGGTGTTTTTGTTCGTGGTATGTATTTTTATGATTACGCCATGATGGATGAAGATAGAGCTTCATCTAACTCTATTACAGGCAATGTTTTTGACCCTTGTCGAGATAGCGAAGCCAAAGAGCAGGTCTGTCAAGATGTACGTTTACTTGATGCCTATATTTATGGTGACTTTGATCTAGGTGAAATGCCTTTTTCTGTACGTCTTGGTGACCAAGTGATTAGTTGGGGTGAAAGTACCTTAATCTCTCATGGCATTAGTGAGATAAATGCCGTTGATATAGCGCGTTTACGTGCACCAGGTGCCGAATTAAAAGAAGCCTTTATTCCTGTTGGTACTTTGTGGGGCTCATTGGGTGTTACCGATAACTTCAACATTGAAGCCTATTATCAGTACTCTTGGGAAAAGACCATATTGCCACCACCAGGTAGTTACTTTTCTACTAATGACTTTGCCGGAGATGGCGGACAATATAATAATGTCCAACTTGGCTTCGGTGGTAATCCAGATATGAATTTAGACTACCTAATGGCTGGTCTAAATGATATAGGTGCGGCGGTTCGAACAGGAGCTATTTCCCCAGAGACAGCTGGTGCAATGTATTCAGCTTATGCCGGTAACCTGACGTTGAGAGCACCTGGCTCAAAAGCTGAAAATGAACCTGATGATGGTGGCCAATACGGCTTACGTTTATCTTGGTTTATCCCTGAACTGAACGATACCGAAATTAGTTTATACCATGTGAATTACCATAGTCGCCGTCCTATTTTTTCAGGTATAACGGCTGATTTTGGTGCGGAATCTATCGGCGGAGATATAGCCTATTTAGCTGGTAATGAAATCACCGAAGATAACTATTCAAACTTACAAAGTTTCTCTCGTGTAGAGTTGGATTATGTAGAAGACATCAAAATGTATGCGATGAGCTTTAACACGACTATCGGCACCACTGCTTTTGCTGGTGAAGTGAGTTATCGTCAAGATGAACCAATGCAAATAGATGATGTTGAATTGCTTTTTGCTGCGGTTCCGCAACAACTTGCTAATACCGGTAACCCAGCATATGCCGCTTTAGACGGTGTCTCGCAAATGATTCAAGCTGATGGCACACCATACCAATCAGGCCAAACTGCAAAAGGTTATATTTTATCCGATACCGTACAAGCACAAGCAACGTTAACACATTTGTTTGGTCCTACTTTAGGTGCAAGTCAATTTGTTGGTTTAATTGAAGTCGGTGGTATCAATATCAATGATATGCCTGACCAAAGCGAATTACGCTTAAATGGGCCAGGTACCGCGCGTAGTGGCACCGACAGTGGTCTTATGCATGTATTGCAGGGCGGTACTGAAACTAACCCATTCCCAACAGAGTTTGCTTGGGGTTACCGTGCGGTTGTTAAAATGGATTATACCAACGTTATTGCTGGTATTAATATGTCACCTCGTATTGTATTTTCACATGACGTTAGTGGTATTACACCCGATCCATTGTTTATGTTTATTGAAGGCAGAAAGTCAACGTCGTTTGGCTTAAAATTTGACTATCAAAGTAAATGGTCTGCCGACTTAAACTACAACACTTTCTTCGACGGTGTAGGTACTACTAATCAGATGGAAGATCGCGATTATGTATCTTTCAGCGTAAGTTATTCAATTTAATTAAGGCATAAATCATGAGAATTAACATGAGTAAAGTCACATTATTATCATTGACCATCTCCATGGTCTTATCAACGGGTGCTTTAGCTAAAATACCTGCTGAGCAAGCGGCAAAGTTGTCGACAGAGTTAACCCCACTAGGTGCAGAGCGTGCGGGCAATAAAGATGGTTCAATTCCAGCATGGACTGGCGGTATTACTAAACCACCTGCGGGCTACACTGTTGGCGATCATCATCTGGATCCGTATCCAAATGATAAAATAAAATTTACTATTACTGCGAGTAACATTGCAGATCACAAAGCGTTATTAACACCGGGTCAAATTAAATTATTTGAAACTTATCCTGATACCTATAAAATGAATGTGTATCAAACACATCGTAGTGCCTCTTATCCAGAGCACGTTTATCAGGCAGTTAAGGATAACGCGACACGCTCAGAATTAATTAAGGAAGGCAATGGTATTATCCAAGCTGCTGTCGGTATTCCTTTTCCTGTTCCAGCGAATGGTCTAGAAGCAATTTGGAATCATACATTACGCTATCGTGGTGAAGGTCTTGTTCGTCATGCTGGTCAAGCGGCACCTACCGCTTCTGGTAGCTTTACTTATGTTGGTTTAGCTGAGTCATTATTATTGCCATACAGCATTAAAGGTGCCAAACCAGAAGATCTTGAAAAAAGTAATATTTTGTTTAAATTTAAGCAAAAACTAACAGAGCCGGCACGGTTAGCTGGTACTGCATTATTAGTCCATGAAACGATGGATCAAATTAAAACACCTAGAAAAGCATGGACTTACAATACTGGTCAGCGTCGTGTTCGTGCTGCGCCTAATGTTGCTTATGATGCACCAGGCACAGCGTCAGATGGTCTAAGAACCACGGATGATTTTGATATGTATAATGGCGCGCCAAACCGTTATAACTGGACGTTAAAGGGCAAGCAAGAATTGCTGATCCCTTACAATGACTATCGACTTCATAGTGATAAAGTGACTTATGATGAGATTTTACAGGCAGGCCACATTAACCCTGACTTAGTGCGCTATGAAAAACATCGTGTTTGGGTGGTCGAAGCTAACCTTAAAGAAAATACGCGTCACATATACAAGAAGCGTGTCTTTTATATCGATGAAGATAGTTGGCAAGTTGCGGTGACTGATATTTATGATAACCGTGATGAGCTTTACCGCGTAGGTCAAGCCCACTCAATCAATTATTACGAAGTCCCAACGCTTTGGTCTACCCTTGACGTGATGCATGATATTCAATCTCGTCGTTATATAGCCATTGGCTTAGATAATGAGTCGAAAATGTATGATTTCTCTAAGAAACTTAATGAGCGAGACTTTACTCCCGCAGCATTAAGACGTGAAGGTCGTAGATAATCAGTAATATGGAAACGGCTGACAATTGTTAGCCGTTTTTTTTAACGTTCAATTTAACGAATACTTTATTTCAGTTTCATTTATCTCAGTTTTATTTATTTTTTCATTAGCAAATCAAAAGAGTAGTGTTATGCGTTTATTAGTTGCTTTTGCAGTTATTTATTTTTTTTCCCTTTCTACTGTTTTTGCACAAAGCGAAGCATCAACAAGTACGATTACAAAACCGGCGACACAATCAGTATTAGCCAGTAAATCACTTTTGTTAGATATTTCTCCTATTGGTCAAGAAAGACTTGTAGCGGTTGGACAGCAAGGGCATATTTTGTTGTCTAGTGATGGTGAAGAATGGCAACAAGCCAATGTTCCTGTGCAAGCAACACTAACGAGTGTCTATTTTTTAGATGAAAAACTCGGTTGGGCTGTTGGTCATGATGCAACAATATTACACAGTAAAGATGGCGGACTTAATTGGGAAATACAGCAGTATTTACCTTCATTACAAAAGCCGCTTTTAGATATTTATTTCAAAAATCCTAAGCAGGGTGTGGCTGTTGGTGCTTATGGACAGTTTTTTCGTAGTAATGACGGTGGAAGCACTTGGAAAAGTGAGTTTCATCAAGAATTTTTATTAGCCGATGATATTGAATATCTTAATGATCTAAAGTCAGAGGATGAAGAAGGCTACCTTGATGAGATTTCTTTTATCCTTCCCCATTTTAATGGTGTAGTCCTAGATGGCGATACCATGTTTCTTTTAGGTGAAACAGGCTTATTAGCTAAAAGTAAGGACTTTGGTGTCACTTGGCAGCAATTTGATGGATTTTATCAAGGCTCATTTTTTGCTCTAGCCAGGGCTGACAGTGGTATTGTTTTAGTTGTCGGCCTTCGAGGACATGTTTTTAGAGCTTTTGAAAATGCCCTTCAATGGGATGAAATCCCTACAGATACTACTGCATTATTAAATGATATTGTTATTACACAAAATAATCGCATTTTTATCCTAGGAAACAATGGTGTCTTACTTGTTAGCAATGACGATGGTGAAAGTTTTATTAAAAAAACGCAGGCCGATGGAAGAACCTTAATCGCAGGTGTGTGGTTTAAAGGAAAATTAATAGCAGTTTCTGATGTTGGTATTAAGGTACTTGATTTACCTTAATATTATCGGTCAATTACGTAAAACATTAAAAATATAATAAAGTTCGGAATATATTAATATGAAAATTTCTCTGGCTAGTCGTATCGAAATAGGCCTTTTTCGCCATAAACTCCTTGTGCTAATGTTATTCATTTTCACTAGTGCTTTTTTTCTTTTTCAAGCAACCCAAATTAAACTCGATGCCTCATTTACTAAAAATATACCGCTAAACCATAGCTATATGAAAACCTATTTAAAACATAGGACAAACTTCGGTGGCGCTAACAATATCCTTATCTCTGTCTGTGATAGTACGGGCGATATCTTCAATGCCGACTTTTTTAACGCACTAAAAGGCGTGCACGATAAATTATTTTTCATTCCAGGTGTTAATCGAATCCAAGTAAAATCACTCTTTTCACCCAGCACTCGGTTTGTTGAGGTTGTTGAAGATGGATTTGCTGGTGGCCCTGTTATTCCCGCAGACTTTCAACCTTCTACCCAAGGCCTTAGCGTTGTAAAAGGCAATATAGAAAAAGCGGGTATTGTCGGTAGTATTGTCGCAGACGATTACAGTTGTGCCATGGTAAAAGCGGCGTTATTAGAGTTCAATCCTGATACAGGTGAAAAATTAGATACCCTTGAGATTGCTGACAAGTTAGAACAAGAAATCCGTCAAGAATTTGAAAAAGAAAACATCAGTGTTCATATCATTGGATTTGCTAAAATGGTTGGTGACGTAGCTGAAGGTGCTAAGGGAGTCGTGTTGTTCTTTGCACTCGCTATCGCTATTACTGCTGTGATGGTTTACATTTTTAGTCATTCCATCCGCTTAACCATTTTACCCATCCTTTGTTCATTAGTGGCGGTGGTTTGGCAGATGGGCATGTTATCAAGTCTTGGTTTTGGCCTTGACCCTATGTCTATATTGATTCCTTTCTTAGTCTTTGCCATTGGCGTTAGCCATGGCGTACAAATGATTAACTCAGTTGTTAAAAAAGTGGCGGCTGGTTTAACCCCCGCGTCAGCTGCTCAAGCAAGTTTTAACGCATTATTGATACCCGGTGGCGTAGCATTAGTCTCTGATACCGTAGGGTTTTTAACGTTACTGTCTATTGATATCGGTATTATTAAAGAGCTAGCTATTACCGCATCAATTGGTGTGGCGATGATCATTTTAACTAACCTTATTCTATTACCTGTATTGCTGTCATTTACCAAAATAAAAGTGAATGCAAAAGTCGGGCAGTTAAGTGAAGAAAGCGCTGTTTGGTCATTTATGGCTAGTTTTGCTACTAAAGGTCCTGCAAGGATAATACTCTTTTTTACTGCAATTTTATTTGTTGTTGGTTTTTATAAAGGACAAGATTTAAAAATTGGTGAATTACATGCAGGTGCCCCAGCCCTACATGAATCTTCGCGTTATAACCAAGATACTTTTTTAATAACCGATAGGTATGCTATTAGTGTTGATTATATGTCTGTTATTATTGAGACAACTCCGAACGCTTGTACTTACTACGATACAATGTCTACCATTGATCGATTTCAATGGCAGATGGAAAATGTACCGGGTGTACAATCAGCGGTTAGCTTAGCTTCTATATCTAAGCTTGTTAATGCCGGGTACAACGAAGGTAATCCCAAATGGCGTGTTATTCCACGTAATCAACAAACACTTGTGCAGTCAATTGCACGGGTACCATCATCAAGTGGCCTGTTAAATAATGATTGTAGTGTTATGCCGGTGATTTTGTTCTTAAAGGATCATAAAGCGCATACTATTAATACTGTTATTGATGCGGTTAAAGCTGCAGCTAAAGAATTAGGTACTGAGCAAGTACAATTTAAATTAGCATCAGGTCCTGTTGGTGTGATGGCTGCAACGAATGAAGCCGTTGCCGAAGCACAGTTACCTATGATGTTTTATGTTTATGGTGCTGTGATTGGTCTCTGTCTACTCAGCTTTAGAAGCATCAGAGCTACAATGGTCGTGGTTGTACCTTTATTTGTCGTTTCTACGTTGGCTCAGTGGCTAATGACAGCACTTGATATTGGTTTAACAGTATCAACCTTGCCTGTTATCGCGTTGGGTGTTGGCATTGGCGTCGATTATGGCATCTACATACTATCTACTATGAGTTCAAAACTTAAAGAAGGGTTGAATATTCATGATGCATACCTTGCAGCATTAAAAGAACGAGGTAGTGCAGTACTTATCACAGGACTTACGTTAGCTATTGGTGTTTCTACTTGGTTTTTCTCTGACTTGAAGTTCCAAGTAGATATGGGCATATTATTGACCTTTATGTTTTTGGTTAATATGCTGGCTGCGATTATTATTTTACCGGCACTATCTGCATTTTTATGGTCAGATAAAGGTAAGAATAAAAAATAAATTTTGAGAACAGGTAATCGATTTAAAAATTCGGTTACGTAACTACATTGTTAAATTTTAGCACTAATTTTTAACAATGTTACGCTAGATAACTATAAGCACTTAAATAATGCGTTGGTCGCATAATTAAGTGCTTTTATTTTTGCTTAATTTTAATAAAAAGTACTTGAAAATATTGCATAAATAAACAATAAAAAAGCCGTTTAACCAGTATCTATTTATCATTACTGCATAAACATAGTTAACTGTAAAATAAAGTGTTCAATTACTGATCCACCTCTTGAAAATTAACTAACTAAAATACAAAAAAACACTCGCAATAGCTTAAATTTATTCATAAAATCCACTCCATAGTCTATTCTGATAGATTAATACCCATTGAAATAATTCTTGCTAAGTGGTGTATTCATTAATTCAATGGGCATATATATAAAAAAATAAATAATAAGGCGTGTATTTATGACTGCTTGTGTCAGAAATATTGAGTCTTAGCAAAACAACAATTAATTATTTCAAGCTTTCTTTTTAAAAGGTAAAGGAAATATTCATGGCGTTAGTAAACGGTTCACCCTCGGTTATACTTAATAATGTTGCAACACTTATCCAACAAAAAGTAGATGGTAATACCGCTCCCTTAGTTGAGCAATTTGCCCAGTTACTTTATGGCAATATGTCTTCCTTAGATCTCGCTCATCGTAATGAGAGTGATATGTATGGTGCAGTATTAAGCTTATGGAGCTCACTTAATGAACATAAAGATGACGCCCCAGTTATTCACGTATTTAATCCTTCAGTAAGTAAAAATGGTTGGAAATCTAGCCATACTATTATTGAAGTGATTATCCAAGACATGCCATTTTTAGTTGATTCCATTCGTATTGCCTTAAACCGCTTAGGTTTATCGCCTCATTTAATGTTAAATGCACCGTTAAAGATCGTTCGTGATAAAAAGTTAGAGGTGACTGAGTTAGCGTCTATCGTTGATAATCAATTAAAAGCAAGCTCTGAAGAAACCATTTTCTTAATTGAAATTGACCGTCAATCTAATGTAGAAGAGCTAAAGACTATAAAAGACGCTTTATTGTCTGTTGTTGAAGATATTCGTTTAACGGTTAGTGATTGGCAGCCAATGCTTTCATGTTTAAACAAAGTTATTCTTGATGTTAAAAAGGCCAAGTATCCAGGAACAAAGGCTCATAAAGAAGATACTTTAAATTTCCTAAATTGGATTGCAGCAAACAACTTTACTTTAATGGGCTACCGCTCATATGATGTAAATGCTGTTAAAGGAGATATCTCTCTAGAAGCAAATGTTAAATCAAGTCTCGGCTTAATGAAAAACTCGCAAGGGTCACAATCTCGATTAGTATCTAGTTTAAGTGAAACAGGTCGGGAAGTTGCTTTAGGTCAAAACCACCTTATTTTAACTAAAACTAATTCCAATTCTCGTGTTCATCGTCCAGCTCAACTTGATTACATCGGTGTTAAACGTTTTGATGATAAAGGAACTGTTATTGGTGAAGAGCGCTTTATTGGTTTATTCGGCTCTGCTTATTATACCAATAGCGCGTTAGATTTACCGCTAATCAGCTCTAAAGTTATGGCTGTATGTGAAGCATCTCCTTTTGCTAAAGGTACACATAATTACAAAACCTTGATAAATATTTTAGAAACTTATCCAAGAGATGAAATATTACAGTCTTCGGTTAAAGAATTACTGCATAACGTTACGGGTATCTTGCAAATGCAAGAACGTGATTATTGCGGGCTGTTTGTGCGTCGTGATGCGTTTGACCGTTTTTATTCTTGCATGGTATATGTACCCAGAGAGCGTTATAACACTAAATTACGCATGGAAACGCAGAAATTACTTCAAGAAGCGTTTGATAGTGAAGAAGATGTGGAATTTACCACCTTCTTCTCCGAGTCGGTTCATGCCAGAACCCATTATATTGTTCGAGTGAACTCAACTAAAGTAGATATAGACGTGAAAGAAATTGAAAAGAATTTGAATGAAGCTGCCCGAAACTGGGACGATAAATTAGTAAGCGCTTTGGGTGCTAACCGCGGTGAAGCGGCAGCGAAAGCACTTAGCCGTAAATATGTAAAATTCCCACAAGCATACAAAGATGAAGTTTTACCGGGCTCTGCGATTGTTGATATTGAAAAGTTAGAAAATATTACTGAAGAAAATGATTTAGAAATGCTTTTTTATCAGCCGCTTGAAGAGAAAGCTGATAGTCGCTTTGTACGATTAAAGTTATTTCACAAAGGTGAACCTATTCACTTAAGTGATGTTTTACCTATGCTTGAAAACTTTGGTCTACGTGTTATTGGGGAAAGCCCTTATGCAATTAGAACCGCAGATGGAGAAACCAGCTGGATATTAGATTTTTCGATGCTCCTTACGGGTGAAGGAAAATTTGATGTTTATAAAGTTAGAACCCTTTTCCAAGACGCATTTGGCAAAGTTTGGCATGGTGACTTAGAAGATGATGGCTTTAACCGCTTAATTCTTGGTGCGGGTATTGAAGGCCGTGCTGTTTCTATCTTGCGTGCATTTGCTAAGTATGAGCGCCAAATCGGTGGTCGTTTTAGTCAAAGTTATATTGAAAACACTTTCTCTCGTTACCCAGAAATGGCTGAGTTATTAATTAAGTTATTTATCTTACGCTTTGACCCAAAGAGCAAATCAACGGTAACAGCGAAAGAAAAAGCGATTAACAAAGTCTTAGCTGAAATTGAAAGTTCACTTGATAATGTAGCTAACCTAGACGATGACCGTATCATTCGACGTTTTGTTGAAATGATTAATGCCACCATCCGTACTAACTATTTTCAAGCGGACCCTGTTAAGGGGGATAAGCCTTACATTTCATTCAAAATACTGCCTGAACTCATCAGTGAAATGCCTCAGCCAGTACCAAAATTTGAAATATTCGTTTATTCACCACAAATTGAAGGTGTTCATTTACGTGGCGGTAAAGTGGCTCGTGGGGGTTTACGCTGGTCAGACAGAAGTGAAGATTTCCGCACTGAAGTACTGGGCTTAGTTAAAGCGCAACAAGTTAAAAACAGCGTCATTGTTCCTGTAGGTGCTAAAGGCGGTTTTGTTTGTAAACAATTGCCTAATGGCTCTCGCCAAGAAATCTTTGAAGCAGGTAAAGAGTGTTACCGTACCTTTATTCGCGCCTTACTTGATATTACCGACAATATTGTTGGTGGTGAAGTTGTACCTCCAAAAGATGTTGTACGTTTAGATGAAGATGATGCCTATTTAGTTGTTGCTGCTGATAAAGGGACCGCAACTTTCTCTGATGTTGCTAATGCTATTTCAGATGAATATAACTTCTGGTTAGGTGATGCTTTTGCCTCAGGCGGTAGTGTTGGTTATGATCATAAAGCTATGGGGATTACGGCAAAAGGTGCATGGGAGTCAGTTAAACGTCATTTCAGAGAAATGGATATTGATTGCCAAACAACTGATTTTACCTGTATTGCTATCGGTGATATGGCAGGTGATGTATTTGGTAATGGCATGTTGTTATCGAAGCATATTTGCTTACAAGCTGCATTTAACCATATGCATATTTTCATCGACCCAAGCCCGGAAGCGGCAAGTTCTTATGTAGAGCGTGAACGTTTATTTAATCTACCAGGCTGTACATGGGAAGATTACAACAAAGAATTAATATCTAAAGGCGGTGGCATTTTCAGTCGCCATGTGAAATCAATCAAGCTTACCCCTGAAATCAAAAAAATGATTGGTACACAAAAACAGAGTATGGCACCTACTGATTTGATGCAGGCGCTACTATCGATGAAAGTTGATTTACTTTGGAATGGTGGTATCGGTACTTATGTTAAAGGCTCTAAAGAAACACACTTAGAAGTTGGCGATAGAGCTAACGATACCTTACGTATCAACGGTGTTGATTTACAAGCCAAAGTGGTTGGTGAAGGTGGTAACTTAGGTTTAACTCAATTAGGCCGTATTGAATATGCCGTTAACGGTGGCCGTATCAACACTGATGCTGTTGATAACGCCGGTGGTGTTGACTGTTCTGATAATGAAGTAAACATTAAAATACTGCTAAATACCTTGGTACAAAATGGTGATTTAACCATTAAACAACGCAATAAACTACTTGCTGATATGACTGATGAAGTAGGTGATATTGTTATTGAAGATTGTTATCGTCAGACACATTCATTATCAATTACAGCCATGCGTGGCGTGAACCAGTTAAAAGAACAAGTTCGCTTTATTCATGAACTTGAAAGAGCAGGCAAGTTAAACCGTGGTTTAGAGTTTATTCCTGATGATGAAGAGATTGCTGATAGATTATCTCAAGGTAGAGGTTTAACACGTCCAGAACTTTCAGTACTTCTTGCTTACAGTAAGATGGTATTAAAAGATGATCTAGTTCATGTTGAAATCACTGATAATGCTTACCATAACAACTTACTTATTGAAGCGTTCCCTATACAGCTACGTGAAAAATACCAAGATGAAATGCAGCAGCATCCACTACGTGCAGAAATTATAGCGACTAAACTTGCTAACAAAATCGGCAACGACATGGGCTTTAATTTTGTTAACCGTATGCAAGAAGAAACAGGTGCAAGTGTTGCTGAAATAGCGAATTGTTACACTATTGCTAGCGCTGTCTTTGAGCTTAGTGAGTTTTGGAATCAAATTGAAGTATTAGATAACCAGATCACAACGGCTATTCAAACCGAAATGTTGTTCCAGTACCGTCGAACTGTTCGTCGTGCTACTCGTTGGTTCTTACGTCACCGTAATAAGTCGATTTCAATCGCAGAGTCGATTGCTTTGTATCAACCAACTTTTTCAATATTGTCTGAGCAGTTAGCTAGCTTCATGATTGGTGACGAGATTAAATCGTTAGAGCGAGTTGCTTGTGATTTAGTTGAATCGGGTGTTCCTTCCGTTATTGCGACCAGACTTTCACAACTAAGTACTTTATTCTCAACAATGGATATTGCTGAAATAACCCATGAAAATAACTGTACTGTTGAACAAGCTGCAAGCTTGTATTTCAAACTTGGTGCTCGCCTAGAGTTACATTGGTTCCTAGACCAAATTACTCGTCAACCGGTTGCAAACCATTGGCAAGCACTTGCTCGCGCATCATTTAGAGAAGAGTTAGATTGGCAACAGCGTTCTTTGACCTCTGTTGTATTACGTTGTCAATGTGATGCACAATTTGCAGACTTAGAGCAGTTATTAACAGAATGGATTGATACTAATGAGCAACCTCTTGAACGCTGGAAGCACATATTAGCTGACTTTAAAGTTGGCCAATCACATGATTTCGCTAAATTCTCTGTAGCGTTACGTGAATTAATGTTGTTGAGCTTAAATTGCCAACCAGTTTCGGCAAAATAATCATCAAAACAACGATGAAATAAGTTTATTTTGGTCAAACAGAGTTAGCATATTGTAATACTAGCTTTAACTGATAAAATCCTCGCCATGCGGGGATTTTTTATTTTTACTATTTGAATACCAATTAAATTAATTAAGATCACAGAATTCAATTAGAATAAATTTTCAAAAACAAGGCGCTTGATTGAGCAATAGCTGGCTATTGTGATTGAAAGCAACGATGTTGTTGGATATTTAGGACATTTGAAAATGATATTTTAGTTAGGGTAATAGGTATAACTAAGCCGAGGCATTATGTTTTATCCAGCCATTCGTAAATTACTTTTTCAGTTTGACGCTGAAACCATCCATGAGTTGACTATCAAGGGCTTAAAAAGCACAGGAAAGTCTCCACTTAATGTATTTTATAAGCAACAGGTACAAGACAAACCAGTCACAGTTATGGGTATTAAATTCCCCAATGCAGTAGGTCTAGCTGCTGGTCTTGATAAAAATGGTGAGTGTATCAATGCTTTTGCAGCCATGGGTTTTGGCTTTGTTGAAATAGGGACAATAACACCACGTCCGCAACCGGGTAATGACAAACCTCGTATCTTCAGATTACCAAAAGCCAATGCGGTAATTAATCGCATGGGTTTTAATAATAAAGGCGTTGATTACTTAGTATCACAAGTGCAAGCGGCTAATTTCAAAGGCGTTTTAGGCATCAATATCGGTAAAAATAAAGATACCCCTGATGAAAACGCTAAAGACGATTATATTCACTGCATGCGCAAGGTTTATGATTTCGCTACTTATATCACAGTGAATATATCTTCACCTAATACGCCTGGCTTGCGATCATTGCAATACGGTGATGCATTAGATGAACTTTTAATCGCGCTAAAGGCTGAGCAAAAAGACCTTGCTGAAAAGTATGGTAAGTATGTACCTGTTGCGGTAAAAATTGCACCAGACTTAACTGCAGATGAAGTCAAATCTATTGCCAAATCATTAATTGATAATGAAATTGACGGTGTTATTGCAACCAACACTACGCTATCTCGTGAAGGTGTTGAAGGTCTTGAGTTTGGTGATGAACAAGGTGGCTTGAGTGGTCAACCGGTTAAAGAAAAAAGTACCTTAGTAATAAAGTTATTAAGCGAAGCGCTTGATAATAAATTACCAATTATTGGTGTCGGTGGTATCGCATCAATTGATGATGCTAATGAAAAACTGCAAGCAGGTGCGAGCTTAGTACAAGTCTACACTGGCTTTATTTATCAGGGACCAGAACTTGTTAAAGAGATAGTTAACGGTTTATAAGTTTTATAAATCCACCCGTCAATTTGTTACAACTTGTTGCTTTTTGTGGGGTGGTTTTACGCTACACTAAGCAAGTAAAAGTCATCAAATAATAATTATTAAGAGAGAGACTCGATGAGTGTTCTGAAAAAAAGTATTTTAGCTATTACCGTATCGGCTAGTTTAGTTGTTGCAACAGCGAGTATGGCTCAACCAGCAAGTTCTGAAAAACATGCTGTTTATGCAACTGAGTTACGCCAATCTATATTCAAATTACTTGGCAGTAACATGGGAACTTTGGGCGCAATGGCTAAGGGGAAAATCCCTGTAGATGCAGCTGTAGCTGAAAAAAATGCTACGCGTATCAATCAATTATCTTTAATGATCGCTGATTATGCTCGTACAGATACTTCTAAGTTCGATGTTAAAACAGAAGCTTTAGCTAAAATCTGGCAAGATCCTGAACACTTCAGCAAAGATATCGATAAATTAAGCATGGCATCTGCACAGCTAATGGTTGCTGCAAAATCTAAAGACGAAGGCGCTATTAAAAAGGCCATTGGTGGCGTAGGTAAAACGTGTGGTGGTTGTCATGATCACTTTAAAGCAGAATAAATTTAATTGGTATTATTACCAATCATATTGATTATACAAAAGCCTTTACTAGATTGTTCCTAGTAAAGGCTTTTTAGTTTTAATCCGTGCCTTTGAGACAAATCAATTGGACCTAGAGGTGTTGTTCATTCTCTATATTAGTAATAAAGCTCTTCAATAACTGGCGCATTGACCACAACCAACCAATAAACAAAACCGACACAGCAAATAGCAAGTATACAGGCAAGAATGATTTTTGAATGAGGTATGGCATCAATAGCCTCAACTTGTCCAGTAGACTTTTTTCCCGTTATCATTGGTAGTACTAAATTTTGTTTCTTTATTCGCCAATAATATGCAACCGCAGCAAGGTGTATGCCAATCGCCGCAATCATAAAGTCAAAAGTATTGTGGTGTAAAAAGCGCATTGTTTTTTCTAACTCGTTACTGATACTGCCGTAATAAGGTCCTGAAGAAAATACATCATCATTGATAAATAAACCGCTGATTGCTTGTATTGATATAAGTAATATCATTAAAACAACCATCATGGCACCCAAGGGATTATGTCCTGGTGTTGTCTTCTGAGACTTTGAATTACGTAAATAGAGTAGTAGTTTTTTTGGTGAAGGCAAAAATTGTGAAAATCGAGCATGTTTAGGACCGATAATACCCCACAGTACTCTAAATACCAGTAAAGCTAGAGCCACAAAGCCTAATTTCATATGTATTTCAACCAGATCAGCGCCTTGCTCAGCTGTATACCAGCTGGCTAGAATAATAAAGGCAAAGCTCCAATGAAAAATGCGTAAGGGTAAATCCCAAATAAGATGTTTTTCTGTCACGCGATAACCTTTAATAACTTCAGTAGAATATAAATAAGATGGTTATTTTACCTTAGATTACACTAGGAAGTTAAGTGCTGAAGTGTACAGGGCTAACTTTTGGTAATATCAAATGATTTAATCTAAAGTAATATTATGTAACTCATCCTTTATTAGTGGTTGTTAAATGCATAAACCTCTTTTAAAAGGTATTTATAAATCGTTCGATTATAAAAAATCAATAATCGCGTTGGCCTCTTTGTTTGCACTACCATGCATAGCGCAAGAGTCTGTTTTTGATTTAACTTTAGAGCAATTATCTCGAGTGAGCGTTTCAGTCTCGTCCAAGGTAGACTTACCCTTAAACCTTTCACCAGCAACTGTAAGTACCTACAATCAAAAACAATTGTTCCAGCAGGGCATATATCAGTTGGCGGACTTAGCAGATATAAGTCCAAGTTATAGTAGCTACAGTATTTATGGAGAGCGGGTATTTGAAACCCGTGGTCAAAAAGCAGGGAGTTTTGAAAATAATAAACACCTTGTTTTACTTGATGGTATTCGTATTAATCATGCTAGGGCCAATAAAGCACCCATTGAAAACGAATTACCCTTGTGGATGCTTACCAAATTAGAGCTCTTACGTGGTCCTGCCTCTGCGCTATATGGGCAAAGTGCATTTTTAGGGGTAACCAGTTTAGATTCTTCATTTAATCAAGAAAATGATTTTTCAGCACAAGCTAATTATCAAAACCTTGGTAAAGGAATAAGAGCGAACTTGAAAGGAAATTTACATTCTCAACTGGGTCATAGCTATCTTGCGTACTCGCATTATCAAAAAGAGAGTAATGACGCTTTAGTCGGTCCCATTTTCTCCCCCTTACAAAAGTACTATGATGACCAAAAATCGGAGTTTATTTATGCAAGACAACGCACTAAAATCGGTAGTGTTGGTAACTTTATTTTAGGGTATATTGAATTAAATAGACGGAGTGGCTTAGGGGAGCATTGGACTGGAGATTTTTCAGAGGAAGAAAATCAAATTGATTGGGCAACTAAAATAAGCTATCTAGCCTGGCAGAAAACATTTAATGAAGCGGTTAGCGCGAGTATAAAATTAGTTAACAATGACTCAACAGAAGAGGGAGTCTCCAGTAATGAGAATCGCGACCAAATTAGCCAAGGTGATACTATCACCTATAGTCGTTATCGGGTTAAGGTAAATGCCAAACTAGTGGAAGCTGAGATAAACTGGCAAATTGCGCAGCAACAATCTTTCATTTTTGGCGCTTCAATCGAAGAAAGACAAGAACAGGGTGACTACTTTGCGACAGGTTTCACCAAAAGTAACTTATACCAACCAGCAGATAATTTACCGGACGTTGATTACTTCCCTCGATTAGACTCCGCCATTAAAACTAATCAGGGGGTATATTTTCAATATTATAATTTATTGAGTAATTTGTATGACATTCACTTAACTGCCGGAATTCGTTATGATAAAGGGGAGTACTTAACGGATAGCTTCTCTCAGTGGTTACCCAGAATTGCTTTGGTAAAAGTGTTGAATCCTCAGTGGACAATAAAAGCGTCTTATAGCTCGGCTTTTCGAGCACCCAGTTTAAAAGAGTTCATGTTAAATACAGAGACAACAGATTTAATCAATCAAGAGGCGATGAATCCTCAAGCAGTGATAGCGCGCCTGCCTAACCAACTACTTGCAGAGACGATTGACTCATCAGAGGTCTCTATCTCTTATCAGCAAAATAATGTATTGATAAAAGTTAATAGTTTTTACAATCATACCGAAAATCTACTAAATGGTCAGCCAGTGTCTTTTGTAAATAAGGATGGCAATATCAGTAGTCAAAATAGCTTTATTAATTCACCACAAGACTATTCTGTTTACGGCGCGGAAGTGGAATTACAGTGGCGATTTGCTCAAAACTGGCAGCTGAATAGTTTCATGAGCCAAGCTATTCCAAAAGACGACTCTAAAGAAGCTACGTTTGATATTGCACAGTTTAAAAGTAATCTATCGCTCACAGGAATATTCAGCTGGTTTACAATTAATTTTATGCAACTTTATCACAGTGATTTTAATGGAGAGCTTGATTATATCTCACGGTTTGATGTTACCCTTTCTCAACAAGACAACCTTATAAGTAAACATATGAGTACTTATCTAAAAATATCTAACGTTTTCAATCAAGAAAATTTCCACTCTGTTGATAGCGACTTAGGTAACCCATTACCAGGTAGAGCTGTAGAAATAGGATTGTCTTACCAATTTTAGCTAATACCAACTTGATTAAATTTCTTCCTAACTCAGAGCTATACTCGATGTTCACTAACAAGGCAAATTCATTCTGGTTTAGTCACTCTAAATCAAATTAATTTAACGAAGTTAATGGGCATCGAGTAAGCTCCCAAGGGCGAGTACCTAATAAAAGGTAAAGGCTTACACACATCGTTATTGATTTTGAGAAGGACGCTACAGGGATGTAACTTAATAGAGAATGCAGGAGCTTATTCTCCTGAATAACCATTCTCATCAATCAATGCCTTGTCTCTAAGCCTTTTAATTCTCGCTGAGTGGGAAAGAACTTAATCAACTTGGTATAAGATACTTGTATAACCTTGATTTTTTAGGAGGTTATCTTATGCTTTAAATACCCTTTCTTATCTGATTATCATGAATGACAAGAGAACTTGGTAGGTATTACGCATTTTTGTTACTAGGCATATACTGTCTTGTCAGTTTAATTAGCGTTGTTAATGCACAAAAATTTGATGCTAAACATATAAAATCCGCTTATATGGTCAATTTTTTTAAACATATTACTTGGCCTAATGAGACAAGTAAAAAAGATTACCATTTAGCTATCTATAAAGAGTCGAGCTACTTTGACTTTCTTTCCAAAGCCCTTAAAGATAAAAAAATTAAAAACAAAAACATACGGGTGAGTTATGCAGATAATGTTGAGCAACTAAAGCGCGCTGACAGTGTGTATATACCGCAAGAATTCAACGGTGATTTACATGACATTGCGAATAGTCTACGCGGAACCAATACTTTAATCATCTCAGATAATAGCCAGAATAAGCATGATGTGATGATAAATTTGATGCAGGTGGATAAATCTACTGTGATCTCTTTTGAAGTGAATAAATCTAATATCATTTATGAAAAACTCAGCATGTCGGCAGACTTATTACTTCTTGGAGGCAGCGAACTCGACATTGCGACCTTGTATCGTGAAACCGAATTGGCCATGCAAAAGACTCGATCTAAAAGTATTAAATTGCAAAGTAACTTACTAAAGCAAGAGCAGCAATTGACGCTCTCTAGAAAAGCCCTTAATAAGTTAAATATTGAATTATCTCGAAATGCTTCATCAGCTAAAGCACAAAAATTTGAATTGGCGCAACTGAAAATCAATGTCACTAAAAAACAGCAGCAAGTTGAACAACAACGAATCAGGTTAGAGCAAGTAACCGAGCAATCTATAAAAACGGAAACTGAGCTATTAAAACAGCAAGCAATGCTTGCAGATAAGTCGACGGAAAATCAGAAAATATTAGCAACAGCGGAACAAAGCAAAAAAGTATTAAAACAACAAGAAGAGGAACTCGTAAGGCATATAGCTCAATTAAAAGAGCAAAGTGATGATTTAAAAAGTAAAAAAGAAACAATAAGCAATCAACAGACCTATTTGTTTTTGACCACTATTTTAACCACACTGGCTATACTTGCAGTGTTGCTCATTATTTTCTTTTCTAATAAAAATAAAAAAACAACGACAAAATTAACAAAAACATTAGCCCATTTAAATGATACACAAGAACAATTGGTTCAATCAGAGAAAATGGCATCCTTAGGTCGTTTGGTTGCGGGTGTTGCCCACGAAATTAATACGCCTTTAAGCATTGCGATAACAGCCAACAGTTTAGTACTTGATGATACGTTAGAAATTAAGGATAAAATTGCAGATACATCGTTGAGTAAAAAACGCATGGATCAACATATCACAATGTCAGAGCAATCATTAGTGATGTCAGAAGGCGCGTTACAGCGTGTTAAACATCTATTGACGAACTTTAAAATGGTCGCAGCGGATCAGGTTATCAGTGAGCAACGAACCATAAATTTAGCAAAATATATTGATGATGTGATATCGACCTTATCTATTGAAATGAAAAAGAAAAATGTTAGCTATCAGTTTATTGGATCCGATAATTTAGAGGTAATCACTTTCCCTGGCGTTTTTTCTCAAGTGCTTACCAATCTAGTCATTAACTCAATAGTTCATGGCTTTGATGAACAGCAAGGAGGAAATATCACTATTGATATCACTGCTGCTAATCAAGGTGTTGAAATACATTACAAGGATGATGGTAGAGGTATGGATGCCTACACTTTAACTAATATATTTGAACCTTTCTTTACCACGAAAAGGGGGAAGGGCAGCACAGGCTTAGGAATGAATATAGTCTATAACATTGTTAACCAACAGCTCAAGGGAACAATAACGGTAACAAGTGAACAAGGCGTAGGAACAATGATCACCCTCATTTTGCCTAACACAGTATAAAGTGTATTAAATAAACGCTAAAGTAAGCTGGCCTTAGTCCATTTAAAAACATAAATATGATTAAACTAAACAAACTTCAGTACATAACCGCGCTTGCAACACTGTTAATTAGCACACAATCTTTGGCACAAACAACCTTAATAAAAAATGTTAATGGTTATACCTTTAATGGTAAGTTCTTAGAAAAATTCTCCGCCATAACATTCACCCATGACACCATAGACAAAATTTACCATCAAGGAGAAACGCTTGATATCGCCAATGATACAGTGATTATTGATGGTCAGGGCCAAACTATGCTGCCAGGTTTAATCGATGCCCATGGCCATGTACTCGGTTATGGACATAGTCTAATGCGCGTTGACCTACTTAATAGTACTTCAGAGCATGATGCGGTAAAACGCGCTAAAGCTTATGCCTATATTAACCCTTCATTAGGTTGGATCTTGGGTCGAGGTTGGAACCAAGTGCAATGGCCAAGTAATACTTTTCCCAGTGCTAAAAGCTTAGATAAACTTTTTCCGGATACACCGGTTTGGCTTAGGCGTGTTGATGGCCATGCCGGTTGGGCTAATTCTAAAGCCATGGCGTTAGCGGGGATATCATCAGAAACTAAAGCGCCGAAAGGTGGCGAGATTATAAAAGATAAAAATGGTCAACCCACCGGTGTTTTTATTGATAATGCGATGGATTTAATCACTGTCAGTATTGCCAAGCCATCACGAGCAGAAGACAAAGTCGCGTTAACAAAAGCAATGCAATCTCTTGCAAGTTTAGGTTTAACCAGTGTCCATGATGCCGGCATAGATCAACAAAATATGGCTTTGTACAAAGAGCTAGCGAGTGAAGATAATATGACTATTCGTATTAATGGCATGTTGTACTTACCGAGTGAAAATTGGCAGCAACAATTAAAACAGGGGCCTTATAGAAGTGAAGGGGATATGTTTGCTTTTAACAGTGTAAAAATACAAGCGGATGGGGCATTAGGTAGTAGAGGCGCCTCACTTATTAGTGATTACAGTGACCATGCAGGTCATAACGGTTTATTATTACATGATTATGAAACCCTTAAGCAATATATTGATGTGTCAATGGCAGCCGGTTTTCAAGTCAATACCCATGCCATTGGTGATAATGCCAATAAATTAATATTAGACCTTTACCAACAAGCTATTAGTGAAAGCAAAACAAAGCTATTACGCCATAGAATAGAGCATGCACAAGTGCTGCGCCTAAAAGATATACCACGTTTTTCTTCACTGAATGTTATTGCATCAATGCAAGCGACCCATGCAACGAGTGATAAAAACATGGCGGTTTCGCGTCTTGGCGAACAACGTATTTTAGGAGCATATGCTTGGCGTAAGTTGCTTGATAACAATGTTATTATTGCTGCTGGCTCTGACTTTCCGGTTGAATCACCAAACCCTTTTTATGGCTTACATGCCTCAATTACCAGACAAGATCATAAAAGCTTACCGACTGGCGGCTGGTATGGCGATGAAAAAATGTCTCGTGTTGAAGCGCTTAGAAGCTTTACCATTGACGCAGCATATGCCGGTCATCAAGACAAATTGATTGGTAGTTTAGTTCCGGGTAAAAAAGCCGATTTTATTCTGCTTGCCGATGACATCTTTTCTATGCAAGAAAGCCAAATTTGGCAGAGCCAGGTTTCACAGACTTGGGTAGCGGGTAAAAAGGTTTTTTCTGTAGCGGATGTTGCAACTACCAAATAAATTATACTTTATGAAATTTAAAAAGCCGATAATAATCATTATCGGCTTTTGTATTTACTAAACTAAAGCAATTATATTGCTAACATCAACTAGTAACTTTCGTTATGTACACTTAATACAGCACGGCCAGATGGATCGGCATTGTTTCTAAAGCTTTCATCCCAAGCTAATGCTTCTTCTGTACTACAAGCAACTGATTTACCGCCAATGACACAATCAGCAGCAGATGCTAATGGGTATTTATCTTCAAAAACAGTGCGGTAGTAGTAACCTTCTTTGTTATCAGGTGTATTTACCGGGAATCTAATGTGAGCATTTTCAAGCTGTTGATCTGTTACTAGTGCTTCAACATGTGCTTTTAAGCCGTCAATCCAAGAATAACCAACACCATCTGAGAATTGCTCTTTTTGACGCCATAAGATTTCTTTTGGTAAGTAACCTTCAAATGACTCACGTAAAATAGCCTTTTCCATTTTACCATTGCCACACAACTTATCTTCAGGGTTGATGCGCATTGCAACATCCATAAAGTTTTTGTCTAAAAATGGTACGCGCGCTTCAATACCCCAAGCCGACATCGACTTATTGGCACGTAAACAGTCAAACTTATGAAGTCGATCAAGCTTACGGTTAAGCTCTTCATGGAATGCTTGTGCGTTTGGTGCTTTATGGAAGTACAAGTAGCCGCCAAATATTTCATCAGCACCTTCACCTGAAAGAACCATTTTAATGCCCATCGCTTTGATTTTCCGCGCCATTAAATACATTGGCGTAGAAGCTCGAATAGTGGTTACATCATAGGTTTCAAGGTGATAAATAACTTCTTTAAGCGCATCAATACCTTCTTGCTCAGTAAACACTACGCTGTGATGGATAGTACCAATACTATCGGCAACAGTTTGCGCGGCAATTAAATCGGGTGAGCCTTCAAGACCACAGGCAAATGAATGCACTTTTGGCCACCACGCTTCAGCTAAATCATTATCTTCAATGCGGCGCGCAGCAAATTTTTGCGTAATAGCAGAAATTAATGATGAGTCCAAGCCACCAGAAAGCAATACCCCATAAGGTACATCAGTCATTAAATGACTTTTCACTGACTCTTCTAACGCTTCACGAATTTTAGTGGTACTGGTGGTATTGTCTTTTATGGCTGCGTAATCTTGCCAGTTACGTTTGTAATAAGGTTGTAATTTACCAACACGGCTATCAAGAATATGTCCTGGAGGAAATTCTGAAACAGTTTTACATATCGGCATTAACGCTTTCATTTCAGAGGCAACATAGAAGTTACCTTCACTATCATAACCCGTGTACAAAGGAATAATACCAATGTGATCACGTGCTACTAAATATGAGTTATCTTTTTCATTGTAAACAATAAAGGCAAACATGCCTTGTAATTTATCAACAAATTCAACACCAAATTCTTCATATAGAGGGAGAATAACTTCACAATCAGAGGCTGTTTGAAACTCATAATCAACGTTTAAAGCGCTGGCTAAGGCTTTGTGGTTATATATCTCACCGTTAACAGCAAGTACATTACTTTTATCAGCATTGTATAGAGGTTGAGCACCATGCTCAGTATCAACAATAGATAAACGTTCATGCACTAATATGGCATTGTCGTTGTGATAAATTCCAGACCAATCAGGACCGCGGTGACGTAAAAGACGAGAACATTCTAACGCTGTAGGACGAAGTGCATCAGCACCTGTTTTTATATCTAATATACCAAAGATTGAACAC